>BNJT01002441.1_pt1 | contig 289310 bp, 323 predicted proteins | sample 8540491 | NCBI WGS metagenome assembly BNJT01 (sample SAMD00202455, study PRJDB9452) | human saliva metagenome | host: Homo sapiens | reverse complement strand
TTTGAACTGTTCTCTTTTGAAAAAAATTCTATGATCCATGGGATAAAAATCTAGCCCAGCATCTCTATCCTCTTACAAGGATTCAAGCTCATAAAGCTCAGCAATAATACCTGCAACCTTTTTGATGTCTCCTAGCATTCCGCGCATTTCAAAGTCAGCTAGGACTGGAAAACCAAAGCGCTGGCTATATTGTTTGGCGGTCAAACAGTATTGGTTGTTAAAATTGCGATTACCCGATCCTACGACACCAAAACACTTGCTAGCATTATCACCATATGCGATAAAGTCACCTACTGGAGTGGTCAAGATTTCCACATCTCCATTGTCAACCCCATTGCCACCTTCGAGGTAAGTCGGTAGAAAAGCCACATATGGGTTGGTCATCTCAAAGAAGTCTTCTCCTTCCTTGACCAAGTCTTTAATATGAATTTTTTCCACATCAATATTCGCATATTGCTCCAACAAATAAGCTTTCAAACGAGTTACAAAACTCTCCGTGTTGCCGCTTAGACTGATATAAACTAAGGAAATTTTTTTCATCTTTTCCTCCCTCTTTCTCGAATCCAAAAAAATAACTACCAAGATTGTATCTTGATAGTTATCCTTTGTCAACTCTTAGACGAGTTCTTCTTCTTGAGATTCTGTTAATTCTTTTTGTTGCTGCCATATTTTATAGAAGACGATTGCTAGAAAGATAACATTGAGTACAATCCCAAAAATAGTAGAACCTTTAGCACCTAGTTCAGCCCCCATACGAACATTAGGGTCTGTAAAAAGTGAAAGTGCATCTTGGACTCCTACAAAGTTGTAGATAGAACCAAGGATAGCTAGAAAGACATAGCCGATATAGGTATAATTGGCCAACTGAATATTTTTACGTACGAGGAAAATCAAAGCAACAACAACTAGAATAGCTGATAAGATAACTAAGATAATGTTGATAATTGAATGACTATGTTCAGCTGCTTTAATCGTGTAGGCAATCAATTCCTTAGCATAAGTAGCATCTACACCTGATGTCTCAATATTACCCATACTTTCTGCAGTAGGTACTGGAGAGATGATCCCAAATAGTGACATTGCTGAGAGTAAGGCTGAAAAAATCAGTAATACCCATAGATAGATTGGTTTCTTTTTCATAAAAGTAACCTCCTCATATTTTTGAATTTATTATAGCATATTTTAACAAGCAAACAAGTTCTACAAGTTTACTTCCACCTGCTTACGGTAGGCCTTAGGAGACTTCCCACATAGTTTTCGAAAGACCTTATAGAAATAGCCTACATTACTGTAACCAACCGTATAGCAAATATCTTCAATACTATCGTTTGTAGACAGCAAGAGTTGCTGGGCTGCCTTAATCCGTTGCTTATTGAGAAGCTCAGCAAAGGTTGAATTGGTTTCCTTCTTGATTAACTGACCTAAATACACAGGATTGATAAAGAGATCCTTGCTGATATCCTTGAGAGAAAGTTCTTTTTTATAGTCTCTACCAATAACTTCAAGTACACTGACGACATTTTCATTCATACGATATTGACCAAAGAAGGACGTCAAGGTTTCCTTGGTATAAGCCACTAAATCTTCAAAGTTAGTAATTGCATGGATTCTTTTGACAATATCTGTCATATCATCTGCTTTCAGATGTTCAAAGAGGTGGAAGACATCCATCACAAACTGAGTAAAGAGTTGCTTGGTAATGGACACCCTCGGTGTGTTTTCCAACACAATCTTCTCAAGCAAATTCAACTCTTCGATAATCTGCTGAAGATTTCCTTGGATAATAACTCGATAGATGGGTTCATAATAAGAAAAGAGACTTTCAGATTGATCGAGGTTTACAGTTCCATAGAAGAGTGCTTTTTCAACATCAAATTTCCATTTTTCAAAGTTAGCCTGATAAGGTAACTCAAAAGGCATGACAAGTAAACCATCGAATTTCTGAGCTGCAATCACAATCTGCCAGTCCTGACCTAAAACATAGTAAGGAATGACAAAATCCCCTTGTTTCTCTTGGGAAAGGCCAATCCACCAGTTTTCTTTTTGAGACAGGTGTACTTTAAATGCTTCGTCGTCTAACTTTTGACTTAACATTTCTGGCTCATGCACTTTCTCACGAAGTTGACCAAGGATTTTCTCAAGTAAATGCTCCAGTTCAACCTTATCAACTGGTTTGACAAGATAATCTACAACATTGAGGTTCATGGCTTTCTTGACATATTCAAATTCTTGATAGCCGGAAAGAAGAATATAGTAAGCCTCTGGCAAGAGTTCCTTCATTTCCCCAATCATTTCAAGTCCTGTCTTGTCAGGCATGTTGACATCAGAAATGACGATATCTACGGGATGTTCTCGAACATAGTCCAAAGCGTCGTCAGCATGATTGGCTGTTGAAACGACTTCCATATCCCATTTTTCAAAAGGGATCAAACGCTTAAGTCCTTCTGTAATCATGTACTCATCGTCAACTAATAGTACTTTATACATGTTTATCCTTTCTCTTCATCCTGAATGGTGATTCTATATTGAACACCTTTTTGTTCAGCTGATTCTACATTGATGTTATAGCGATCTCCAAAGTAGAGCACAAAGCGTTCGTGGATATTAACAATCCCAATAGACTGTCGTTGCTCCTTATAATCTGCTGTGTGTTCAAAGGTTCTTTGAGCCAGTTTAGCTTGAATTTCTGCTAGTTTTTCAGCAGACATCCCACGGCCATTATCGGTTACTAAGATTTCGACATAGCCATCTTTTTTCAAAGCCTTGATACTGATAACATTATCTGTTCTTCTGTGATCAACTCCATGGGCAAAATAATTTTCCACTAACGGTTGGAGGGTGAACTTTGGAATACGCATTTCTTCCAATTCAGGGTCAATCTTAAATCCGTAAGCAATGGATTTTGGATAGCGAACCATACAGAGATAACTGTACTTCCGACAAAACTCCACTTCTTGTTTGAGTGTCGTTTCTCGCTCGTCAGAGATATTATTGCGCAGGAGACTACTGAACTCATAGATAATATCTGCTAGTTCATTTTGGTTCTCCATTACAGCATACATCCGCAAAAATTCCAGAGTATTGTACATAAAATGCGGATTAATCTGAGCTTGTAGTGCTCGCATGTTGGCATCTTTTTGATTGAGTTCCAGTTGATAAATATCGTGAATATTACTTTCTAGTCGATCCAACATATCATTTGTCGACTCAGCAATTAGTAGCAATTCCTGGTCCTTTTTATCTGTGTCGATTCTCTTGGTCTGCTCTCCCTTAGTAATGGCTTGGATAGAGTCCACCAAGTCCACAACTTGACTTTGATAGTCAGAAAAAGTCCTTCTTAAGGTCATATACAAAATGATGATAAAGAGAGCGCTCAAACCTAAAATAAGTGCCGAACTCGCTAAAGTCCCACTCCAAACATAATCCTTTGGTACAGCTACTCGAACTTGATAACCATGGGCAGTTGTTCCTACCAACCAAGACTCATTCGTTCCCTTCGCTCCAATATAGAACATATCTGTTTCATATGGTGCAATGACCGTTACGGCAACAGGAATTGTTCCCCTGGTATTGTCAATCGCCTTATAGAGGAATTCTGGTTCTACGGAAATATAAATGACCCCTAGAGCTTGATCCGAGATGGGATCAGACACTGGAACAGCGAAACTATTGGCATCTGGTTTAAAGCTCTCAGCTGGAATCTTCTGTCCACCTCTGTTTCCTCTTTTGGAAACAAATACATCCGTTGAATCCTGTAGAACAATCGAAATACCTGTTACAAAATCGTTTCGCACGTATATATCATCGATATTTTCATAAATAGAAACGGAAATATAGGGTGACGCCTTGCGCTCTAACTGCCAGTAAAAATAATCCGGCGTGCTGAGGCTAAAATACTTGTAAATCCCTTCAATGCGGGCTTGATTCTCGACCAATCCCTGAGCTAGGCGGGTTGACTCCCGATAGTAGTATTCAACCTCATCAACTGTTCGAGCGAGAACACGCTGACCGACACGATTGGCTTCCCTTTCACGCATATCCCAGTCTGCATAAGAAATCAAGAGAGCAAAGCAGGAAATGATGACAATCATTACCAGACTATAGATTCTTAGGAGTGAGTGGAGGCGAAATTGTTTGGTCTTATTTGGTTGCCAATTTTTCATGAATACTTTCATAAACAGGCTCCAATAAATCACTAATAAAGAAGTGCCACATCCCAATACCTACAAAAGCGATGAGGGCCGGCATATAGAAGCCAATAATGGCTAACAAGACGCTACCAAATAGAACTTTGGCCACTGCTGATAAATTCATAAAAATTCCGATAAAGGCAAGCTTTAAGGTGTTTTTATAGGACAATTCAAAGTAAACCTGTAACTTTAAAGATACCGTATAGGCCAAAAATACCAAGGCTACTAAAAAGATATTTAGAAATGTTGCTGCCAAGTGGATAATGGTCTGGTTGGGCAACTGAATCATCAGATACAAGCCATAAATCAAGATTAAGTCAATCCCTATAAAGGTGTAGAAACTGAGATTACTTTTGACAAAATTGCTCTTAAATAAAGCCCATGCTTCCTTGAAACGATAAGCACGGTAAGAATAGCCATTTTCAGCAAATAAACTCATAAGAGTTGCACTAGCGGGTGCTATACCAAAAATCACTCCTCCTGCTAGTGTCAATAACCAAAAATAAGCCGTCGCAATCATCCCCAAAAAGAAACGATGAAAGACTAGCTCAATGAAATTCCCCACGGTTTTCCTCCAAAAATTTAATCTAGTTTTATTATAACATATTTCAAGCGCTCTCAAAAACAGGAGCAATAAATATAAATAGAAAAAAGCTAGATTGGAATTGTGTCCGTTACAACCATCACTTCTCTAAATACAAGCTTGATTAGAAATTATGAATCTCAATATCAAACTATTTTCTATTAGCTTTTAAAACGGTATATGAAAATTTTGATAATGTTATCATATGTGTTATACTGGAATCAAGTGAAATATATACTTACAATAAGCATAGATAAGGAGAACAGATGGCTTTTTTAGATCAATTGAAAGATGGAGCTAGACTTGTCAAAGAGACAACAAGCACTGTTATTTCAGAAGGAAAGCAAAATGCAGAAAATCTTCGCAAGAAAAAGGAAATTCAAGTACTACAAAATCAAATCAATGACTTGTATAGATTAATAGGCATCAAATTTGTTGAAGAACATTTAGAAGAAATAAAGGAAAATCCTCTCTATTCAACTGAAATTGCTGAAATCACTAAGCTCTTTCAGGAGCAGATTTCTCTTCAAAAATCTATTGATTCATCTAGTCAAGATTTAGTTTCTTGCCCCCATTGCGGAACAAGTCTATCAAAAACCTTCGAATTTTGCATCAATTGTGGAAAAGTAGTAAAGTAGAGTCGAAATGAAGGATTATATTGTAAAATCAAAATGTTCGAACTGTTTCAAAAATATTGGAATCGGTTGGAAGTTCTGTCCTTTTTGTGGAGAGTATGTAGATAACACAAAACCCAAGGTAGACATAAAGTATATTGATATCAGCCATAGAGATACGGTCTCAGAAAGTACTACTACTTTCAAAATGCCGTCAACTCTTAAACATGTCAGTGATAAGATAAAAGAAACGATCTCTGAGAAATTAGATAAAGGAGAAGAGGTTCAAAATCAAACTATCTCCTTATTTGCCTTTGTGATCAACAAAGATAATGTTCTTGTCCAGGAAATGGAGGAAATCCTGACTGATTCTCAAGCTATTTCATTAGAAAAAGATCATACTGGTTACTATTTACAGAGTAATACAGATGTCATCTATATAAACAATAGAAAAATTGATATTGGTAAAAAACACTACCTAAATAATCGAGACACCCTCCGTGTTGATGATACTATTTATATTTTTAGTCTCATGAACCAGAAGGATGTTGAATGGAAGCAAAAGGAAATCAACACAAGTCTAAAGGAGAAAGTGGACAAGAATTTTGAAGTTCTGGATAATGGGAATATATATGTACACCCCCTAGGGGACATGGTTTATTTGAATAATCATCCAATTAAAGATAAAACATACCTAAATAACTATGATTTAGTATCCATAAACCATCGACTCTTCGTCCTTTATAATAATTCCTTAGTTTTTCAACATGAATTAACTGAAAATCAAGGAAAGAGTCTCGCAGATAATATCAATAGAATTGAACAAGATACACAGTTATCTGTTCGAATTCGAAAGCGTCTCGCAGGAGAGAAGCTTTTATTATCAGAGATTGACTTTCAAGTATCCTCTGGGCAAATCGTGCTCATTTTAGGTGGTTCAGGAGCAGGAAAAACCACACTGATCAACGCAATCATGGGCATAGAAAAAGCGGATGCTGATATCTTATTAGGAAATATAAACATCTATAATCAATTCGACAAAGTTCGAAGAATGATTGCCAATGTCCCTCAATTTAGTCTTCATCGTGAAAAAGATAGTGTTTATATGACTCTGAAAAATGCAGCAGAGATGAAACTCGTGCGAGACTTTACCAAAGATCCCGCTTTATTAGAAGAAAAAATCTCAAAAGTACTAGAAACAGTCAAACTAACAAAGAAAAAAGATGCCTTGGTATCTGAATTAAGCGGCGGAGAGAAAAAAAGATTGAGCATTGCGACTGAGTATATTGCAGATCCCGTTGTATTTGTTTTAGATGAGCCAGATTCTGGAGTAGACGGTAGTAATGCTCGCTCAATTATGGCTAGCTTAAGGAGTATCGCAGATGACAATAAGATTGTCTTTGTTATCTCACATAGTCCAGATCGAACCCCAGAATTATTTGATAAAGTATTAGTTCTCGCTAAAGTGAGGAAGAAGCCTGTGGTAAACTGGCCTTTTATGGCTCCGTAGAAGATACCCTAGAATTCTTTGATGTCAACCAACTTGAACTTGTTGTATCGGAAGTAGAGCAAACTCCAGATTACTACATCGAAAAATATAGAGAATATAAAGGAGATTAAAATGAATTATGCATCGAACAAAGAACAAATTTTGATTTATTTGGGTAAATTTAAACGAAATTTTTTAAATTCTAACGGATGGTATTCTTTTATAAGTACTGCCATCATTGCCCTTGTTACATGTATTGTTGCTGGAAAAGAAGGCTTCACAAACAGCGTGTGTCCAGAAGTAAAATCCACTTCATTCATTATTGTTTGTGCTTGTATTTGGATAGGAGTTTTTAACTCTATTACATTGATTTGTAAGGAAAGAGATATTATCAAGCACGAATACCGAGGTGGGATGAACCTGTCATCATATATATTCGCCCACATGTTATTCCAAGCTCTTGTTTCTCTAATTCAAGCTATTGTTTTCTCCAGTATTTTATTCTTATTCTATCACAACTCAATTTCAGAATTTAAGACTATCTTTGATAATGATAGTCTACGATTCATCTCTTATTTCCTGACTATATTTTTAACCATTTATTCGGCAGATGCTTTAGGTCTATTTGTCTCTTCAGTCGTTAAAAATGTCGAAAAGGCAATGACTGTAATGCCCTTTGTCATTCTCCTTCAATTTCTCTTTGCAGGAAATATCCCCTTAAATGGCTTTTTGCAGTTCTTATCTTATTTCACAATCAGCCGTTATGGTTTTGATAGCCTTTTAAACTTAGCTAATTTTAAAGAACATTCTAATTTATGCGATACATCAAACAAGATACAAGTAAATCTATTAGTTGCATGGATTCTACTCATTGCTTTCTCTATTCTTTTCGCTTATCTAGCAAGTAAACTATTAAAATCAGTTGAAAAAGATACTAGAGGTTAACATTGCTTGAGTTAGTTTAGTAAACTAGGTTTATAGTTCAAAAAAGGTAGTAAGATTTTCTCTTACTACCTTTTTCTATTATAAGATGTTTAAACTAGTAAAATTGGAATCCATATTAGCTACGATATTGTCTCTGACAAATGTAGATTGATAAAAACGAATAACAAAAACACCCCCTAACTGGGAGTGTTTTCGAGAAAAATAGCAAGATTACCTAAATTTTATTATTTAGCGTCGTCTTTTTTAAAGATGTTTTTAACACCTTCAACAGCGCCTTCAATAGCGTCTTTTGCATCTTCAGCGACTTCTTTCACTTTAGAAGCAACTTTTTCAGCAGCTCCTTCGCTTTCAAGTTCTTTGTCGCCGATCAATTTACCAACGCCTTCTTTGATAGACCCTGCTGCTTGGTTGAATTTTTCTTCTGTAGACATAAGTATGCCCTCCTTTTATTATTTTCTAAATTAGTAATTATTGAACACGTGGTTCTGCTTTGGTTGCAGCGTCTTTAACAGTTTCAACGCCTTCGCTAAGTTTTTCTTGTGCTGCTGCGACACCTGAACCGATACCAGATTTCACTCTAGACAATTGTTCTGACGCGAACTCACCTGTTGATTCTGCCACGTCAGTTACACGATCTTGAAGGCTAACTGAGTCTGCTTCATATTGTTCTTTAGTTTTAATATCAACAACATTAACGTTAACTTCAACTACTTCTAGATCAGTCATTTTCGCAACTTCTGATACGATAACGTCTTTGATTTCCTTGTATAGAGTTGGAACGTTTTTTCTGTACTCTACGATAACGTTCAAGTCAACTGCTACTTGTTCTTTACCAACTTCAACGTTAACACCGTGTGTTACATCGTTAGTATTGACAAGTTTTTCTGTAAGATTTGAGAAGAATCCGCCGTCAACATGTAATAGTCCTGGGACTCTATCTAGTGAAAGACCGATGATTTTTTGAATAACTTTATTTTCGTAAGTTAATTCTCCTCGAACATCTTTAGAAACAACAACATCTTTTTTTTCAGTTACATTTTTTTCTACGTTTGACATATGAAACTCCTTTATTTATTTAAATAATTCTTCTGTACATAGTATCCCAACCAAATTCCTAAGGCTCCACAGATTAAAACGAACAATGTTTTAAAGAAACCGAAGGATAGGATGAAGCAGGCTAGAATAATACCTACTACACCACATAGAATTGGGTATTGATATTTTTTAAACCATTCCATTTTTTACTTCCTTACTTTACACGACTAACAATTTTCTTAGCTGCTTTTTGAGGGTCATATTCTTTACTGAAACTTCCAGTTTAACCTCTCGATCAATACCAAAGAATTCTTTCAATCCTTGAGTGATTTCGTTTTGAACTACTTCAAATTTGTTAGCAATGTTATCTGAAAGAACAGCTGTACCTTCTACATAAACGAAACATTTCTTTTTCCGAGTATGTACCTGAATTTTGGGATTTTTAACCATCTTGTGTTCATCCAATAAACATCGAACAAACCCTTCAATAGCTGAATTTTTTAGTTTTAATTTATCGTCTTTAGTTCCAAGTTTTATTTCCAGATATTGCATAGGATAAAACAGGATTACTAACATCCATAATAAAACGAAGATAGACAGACCTAGAAGCCCCCAAAATACATATCTAGCGAGATAATATTCAAATGATGTCTGTCTCCAGCTAGTCAATTGAATCCCTAAATCACTAACCTGGTGGTAATCTATCAAAATAGGAAGGAAAATTGTCAAGATTAAAATACAGAAAATAAGCAATAATATTTTCTTTGATTTTGACATATAAAATCCTTTCAATTAGTGCAACAAACCATAGCTTTACCCGTCATTATAAATTAAAAGCTATAGTCTGCTTTCGAGTAAAAAATTAACCTTTTTTACCAAAAAAGAACGATACCACAGAAACTACAATCACTGCACCAACAATAGATGGAATGATAGCCATACCAGCTAGTGAAGGTCCCCAAGTACCAAGGAGTGATTGACCTACTGATGAACCGATTAAACCAGCAAAAATATTAGCAATTACTCCCATTGAGCCACCTTTTTTAGTGATTGCTCCTGCTGCAAGGCCGATAAAGCCTCCTACAATAATGGACCACAACATAATATGCGCCTCCTTTCATAACCCAATATATCTGGGTTGAATTTAGTATATCATAATATGAGAGCGTGCTCAAATTATATGCTCACGAATATGTGCTTTAATAAAATGTCTATTTTTAAAAACAACACAAAAACGCTCTAGACAATATGACTAGAGCGTTTTCTATATATCCGAACATCTAATTTATTTCACAAAAAATGTAGTCAAAAATGTAGTCATTCGGTTGATTTATTGCAATACATTGAAATTTGAAATTTCAAGAATCGCGTTAAATCAAGGGTTTCTCGTTTCTACTGAAACGTAATGACCCACTATTTAACTTCTGTAAACACAACGTGTTTGCGAAGTTTTGGTGAGTATTTCTTCAATTGAAGACGGTCTGGAGTGTTACGTTTGTTTTTAGAAGTAAGGTACAAGCGTTCACCAGATTCTTTGTGTTCAAGTGTAATATTTACGCGCATGGTATCTCCCTTCTATTATTCAGCTGATGCAGCTTTAGCGATCTTACGTCCTTTGTAGTATCCTTTAAGTGATACACGGTGAGAACGTGAGTAATCTCCAGTAGTTTCGTCAAAGTTTACAGATGGAGCTGTTACTTTGTAGTGTGTACGACGTTTGTTTTTCTTCGCTTTTGATGTGCGACGTGCAGGTACTGCCATTTCGTTTTTCTCCTTTTAAGATATAAATTCAATTAGGTTTGATTTTCATCAACTTTAATAGTATATCAAAACTTTTTTGTAAAGTAAAGTTACTTGACAAAAAAAGTTGTATTTTTTTATCGTACACTGCTGAATTGTCTGAAAATTTAAAAATTTTCTTCTGTTATTCATGTGAAAATTGTGCTATAATGGAACAAACTGAAATGGGAGGGACTTGAATGACAGAATTAGATAAACGTCACCGCAGCAACATCTATGACAGCATGGTAAAATCACCTAACCGCGCCATGCTTCGTGCAACTGGTATGACAGATAAGGACTTTGAAACACCGATTGTTGGGGTCATTTCGACTTGGGCGGAAAACACACCGTGTAATATTCACTTGCATGACTTTGGGAAATTGGCTAAAGAAGGTGTTAAATCTGCTGGTGCTTGGCCTGTGCAGTTTGGGACCATTACCGTAGCCGACGGTATTGCCATGGGAACGCCGGGTATGCGTTTCTCCCTAACGTCTCGTGATATCATTGCGGACTCTATCGAAGCAGCTATGGGTGGTCATAACGTCGATGCCTTCGTCGCTATCGGTGGTTGTGACAAGAACATGCCTGGTTCCATGATTGCCATTGCCAATATGGATATCCCAGCTATTTTCGCCTACGGTGGTACTATCGCCCCTGGAAAACTGGATGGTAAAGACATCGATTTGGTTTCTGTATTTGAAGGGATCGGTAAGTGGAACCACGGTGATATGACTGCTGAGGACGTGAAACGTCTGGAATGTAATGCCTGCCCTGGCCCCGGTGGTTGTGGTGGTATGTATACTGCCAATACTATGGCTACTGCTATCGAAGTTTTGGGGATGAGTTTGCCAGGATCATCCTCTCACCCAGCTGAATCTGCCGACAAGAAAGAAGATATCGAAGCAGCAGGACGTGCTGTTGTTAAGATGCTGGAACTTGGTCTCAAACCATCAGATATCTTGACTCGTGAAGCCTTTGAAGATGCCATTACTGTAACGATGGCTCTGGGTGGTTCTACAAATGCCACCCTTCACTTGCTTGCCATTGCCCATGCTGCCAATGTTGACTTGTCACTTGAGGACTTCAATACGATCCAAGAACGTGTGCCTCACTTGGCCGACTTGAAACCTTCTGGTCAGTATGTCTTCCAAGACCTCTACGAAGTCGGTGGTGTCCCTGCGGTTATGAAGTACTTGCTGGCAAATGGATTCCTTCACGGAGATCGCATCACATGTACTGGTAAGACTGTTGCTGAGAACTTGGCTGACTTTGCAGATCTGACTCCAGGTCAAAAAGTCATCATGCCACTTGAAAATCCAAAACGTGCAGACGGTCCGCTTATCATCTTGAACGGGAACCTTGCTCCTGACGGTGCGGTTGCTAAAGTATCAGGTGTTAAAGTGCGTCGTCACGTTGGTCCAGCTAAGGTCTTTGACTCAGAAGAAGATGCTATTCAGGCCGTTCTGACAGATGAAATCGTTGATGGCGATGTAGTCGTTGTTCGTTTCGTTGGACCTAAGGGTGGTCCTGGTATGCCTGAGATGCTGTCACTTTCATCAATGATTGTCGGTAAAGGCCAAGGAGATAAGGTTGCCCTCTTGACAGACGGACGTTTCTCTGGTGGTACCTATGGTCTGGTTGTTGGACATATCGCTCCTGAAGCTCAGGATGGTGGACCGATTGCTTACCTCCGTACAGGCGATATCGTCACTGTCGACCAAGACACAAAAGAAATTTCCATGGCCGTTTCCGATGAAGAACTTGAAAAACGCAAGGCAGAAACAACCTTACCACCACTCTATAGCCGTGGTGTCCTCGGTAAATATGCCCATACCGTATCTTCTGCATCACGTGGTGCCGTTACAGACTTCTGGAATATGGAACAATCTGGTAAAAAATAAGCAAATCAAAAGCAAGCCTCAACTGGCTTGCTTTTTTGTATTTTCAAAATAAATAATTATCGTGGAGGTAGCCCTAGAGCTATACGCCCATAACGACTAATGCGTGTAATCTTCCATGCTGGAGACCAGGTAACCTCAACCTTGACATCCTCAATCCCGTCAATTTGTTTTAAACCTGCCACAATTTCGATTGGCAGACTTTCTGCACAGTCACAGGCAGTATCAGTGAAGGTCATAACAACTGTACAAAGGCCAGCCTCATCTAAATGAATCTCATAAATCAATCCAAGATTGTATACATCTAACTCTACATCTGTATCATAAACTTTTTCGAGTACTTCAATGATTTGATCTTCCAAGGCTAGAGCACGGTCATTAATCTTGATGTCTTCTCTCATTGCATTCCCTCCATTTTTTGATTGTTCCTATTTTCTCATAATTCTGACAATTTAGCAAGTTTTTCCCAATCCTGTTTAAAGCAAAAAAGTAGAGATTCTATCTCTACTTTTTATTGATTATTTTGATTTGACAGGTTTATCTTCAAGAGTTTTTATAGCAGCATTAATAATCTCTGCATAAAGTTTAGCCCCTTCTTCCTGCTTAGTAGTATCACTACCGAAGTGAACTTGGTCTGTTCCTTTCCAAATTCCTGGATGATCTTTGGCTGCTTGATTCCAATCAGCAAGTGCAATATAAGGATATTTGTGCCAATTCACGCGCATAGCTTGCATACTGCTCAACATAAGGTTGCGTTTCCTGCGTTGTATCACCCTCGTATGGAGTTACAAGCACAAGCTGATGTCCCTTAGGTAGATTTGTGACTAAAGAATCGATATCCGCTTTATAATCTTCAGGATTGTTTACTCCAGTTGCAATGACTACAATTTTGGGCAAGACTTTATTTTGGCTATAATTTAGCATCAACGCATTTGCTTGTTTGGTATTTCGGCTAACTTGCCCATCAATTTGAGCGTTCGTTAAAATTTCTTTAATTTCAGGGGTTGCACGCAAAGTTACAGAATCTCCGATGATTGCTACACCATCAGCTATATTGTAGCGACTTGCTTCTGCTTGATCTGCCATGGTTTTTGTTCGGTTCATATTGGTTTGCGCCTGATTGAGACCATTAACCATCAAATCTGTTTCAAATGCGCCTACTTGAGGAGCTATCAATATCACGACACCGGTAATCAGACCGAGTACTCCAGCACTACTAGCAAAGACAGGTTTAATGTGCGGAATTTCTTTTGCCTTTTGCAAGAGTTCCGTAGTTTTTCCTGCTACCAAAGGTTCGATGACATAGAAAGAAAGGGTTGCGAAGATATAAGAGAAGATGGTGGTTAAAATCACTGCCGGAATATTTCCCATTAACTGTGAGAAAATAATATAAAACGGCCAGTGGAAAAGATAGACAGCATAGCTGGTATCCGCTAAAAAGCTGATAATCTTTGGCTCTTTAATAGCCGGTGTTTTCTCATGCAAAACGCGTGCCGCAACAATCATCAGAAGCGCTGCTAAACTTGCAAACAAGAAGCCGAGTAAATAAGCAAAGAGATACGTAAATTTCACAAAGAAGGTCAGTAATAGCAAGACTCCGAGCCCAGCTCCAAAGACTAGCAAAGTCTGCTTCAAATCCAAGCTTCTATTCAAACGTTTAAGAAGTGGTGTTATATGACGAACCCCTATTACGGTAGCAAGCACACTACCTAAGAAGAATGGATACACATGAGTTAAGCTTGAAAAGTATACTGTTGAGTAAGAACTTACAATAAAACTACCGATAAACATCGAAAGGAAACTGACGATAAAGGCAGCTGATGAAAGTAGAAAGATTGTTCCTCGTAGTTGTCCGCTTGATTTTGCTCGCTTAGATAGGAACCAGACTGCCAAGCCCCACAAGATATAATAATGAACTTCAACAGCTAAACTCCAGTTGTGAACAAAGAGGTGAGGGATAAACTGAGATTCATAACTTCCTCCTGTCAGCATTTCATAGAAGTTAGTCATAAATCCTAGAACACCAGCAATCTGACCACCGATTCCTGCCACATAATCTTGGCGAACCAAGAAGGTGAATGGCATGATGACAAGAATCATTAAAACAACCGGTGGAAAAATCCGATAGAAACGTCTTCTAAAAAATCCTAAGATATCAATCTTCCCTTTTTGTCCAAATTCTTCTAATAAAAGTGATGTAATCAGAAAACCTGAGAAGGTAAAGAAGACGTCAACCCCGAAGAAACCTCCTGGGAAAGTCGTCTGAAAGAAATGATACAAGAGTACCAAAAGCAAACCTGTAATCCTAATCAAGGAAAACCATTTAATACGCATACGAGTTTATTCTCCATTCATTAGATTGGCAAAAAAGCCATCTAACTTTCATTCATAGTACCTTTATTTTATCAAAAAAAACAGAAAAATCCTAAGAGAAAACTTAGGATTTTTGGTGGATCTCAAGCTAAATTTAAAAATTTCGCCCTGACTTGTTATAACCATATTTTTCAACAAAATGTTCACGAAATTCCAGGAGATTATCATCCATGATAGCCTGGCGAACCTGCTTCATCAGATTGAGCAAGAAATACAGGTTATGGTAACTTGTCAAGCGGATACCAAAGGTTTCATCTGCCTTAAGCAAATGGCGTAGATAAGCACGGGTATAATTCTTACATGTGTAGCAATCACACTCTGGATCAAGTGGTGTAAAGTCCTCCGCAAACTGAGCATTCTTGACTACCAAGCGACCTTGACTGGTCATACAAGTCCCGTTACGAGCGATACGAGTTGGCAAGACACAGTCAAACATATCGACACCACGGATAACACCATCAATCAAGCTATCTGGCGCTCCTACTCCCATCAAGTAACGAGGTTTGTTCTCAGGAAGCAGTTGGGTCGTAAAGTCCAAAACTGCATTCATCTCTTCGTGGGTTTCTCCAACTGCTAGTCCTCCGATAGAGTAGCCTGGGAAGTCCATGCTAACAAGATCATGCGCCGACTGACGACGAAGATCTTCAAATCCTGCCCCCTGTACAATCCCAAATAGACCTTGATCATGCGGACGAAGGTGAGCCTTTAACCCACGCTCTGCCCAACGGCTAGTACGTTCAATCGATTTTTTCACATAATCATAAGGTTGATAAAATTGGGGACATTCGTCAAAGGACATCATGATGTCTGAGCCCAGATTGTTCTGGATAGAAATAGCTTTTTCAGGCGATAGAAACATTTTAGAACCGTTGAGGTGGTTCTTGAAGGTTACCCCTTCTTCTGTAATATTACGGCTGTCTGCTAGGGAATACACTTGGAATCCACCGCTATCCGTTAAGATTGGTTGATCCCAATTCATGAACTTGTGAAGACCTCCAGCACGGGCAATGAGTTCGTCCCCAGGGCGAAGCCACAAGTGATAGGTGTTGGATAGGATAATCCCTGAACCCATCTCTTTCAATTCTTCTGGCGACTGAGTCTTGACCGTTGCCTGAGTCCCTACTGGCATAAACATAGGCGTTGGGAAGGTACCATGGGGTGTGATAATCTCACCCAAACGAGCTCCTGTGTGTTTTTCTTTTTTAATCAATCGATATTTGATTGGCGAATCTGACATTTTTTACCTCCGAAGCTGGGAAAGACAGTCCCAGTTCTTACTTTGCGCCCAGGGGCATACTGTATGATTCTATCAAAAAAAACAGGAACTGTCACGAACTATGGTATAATGAAAGAATGAAGTACCCGAAAATTAATTTAAAAGAAGTTCGCCAGCAGGCTAGACAATTCCAAGCCGAGCACCCTCGCTTACTGCTTGTCTTTTTTTATTACCAAGTATCCTCTTGATTCTATCTAGTTTTATCAGACCTTTGTCCCTACTTGATGAAGGCATTCTTGAACAGTCCTTCTTGAGTTTTCTAGGAACTACAATCCAGTCTGCTCTCTTTCCGATAGCCATTGGATTTACAAGTTCCATCATCCTAGCTGGTGCTCTCTTTACCACGATTAATCTTTACAGAATTTCTGAGATAGAGCTTTCTTTTAAAGATAGCTTGTCCTTACTTGATAATCGCTTCTTTACCCAGACTTTTTTAACTCTCTTACTCAAGCGTTTCTATCTCTTTTTATGGAGCATCCCTAATCTTTTTGGAGTCTATTTGCTCTTTTATAGCAGTGCCATGGCTCGTAAATTTGTGGAACTTCATCCCGAATTTCCATCTGTCGACGTCACCAATCCAGATATCGAACACTTCCTACTTACTTTCGCTCTCTATTTCTTTGGTAGCGTCCTAGTCATGATTCTGGGAACCCTTATCTATCTACCTCAATATTATGCCTATTCCCAAGTTGAACTACTCTTATGTGATACCCTTGCAATCGGAATTGCCAAACCAAGCCGCGTACTTCAAACCAGCCGCTTCCTTATGAAAGGCTATAAGTTCCAACGCTTTGTCCTTGATTTACAGCTACTCCCTTGGTACATCCTCATCTGGATTAGCTTTGGAATCGCAAGTATCTCTATCTTCCCTTATATCTATAGTAGCCAAATCTTCTTCTATCAAAGACTGCTTGAAATCAAGCGGAGAAAAGTTTAAGATCAGTTATTAAAAACCAGCACCTTCACAGAAAGTGCTGCTTTTTTTATTTTAACCAGAACTACTCTCCAAAAATATAAAACAGTCTCCTCGTCATGTTTCTATAAGGCTTTTTATCTATATTTACGCCTGAATTTTTTCACTACCTAAGAATTTGAAAATAAAAAAGAAGTGGGAACTGAATCAGTTCCCAACTTCTCATTCATTATTAGTTCATTGATACGTGAACGTGGTCATAATGGTTTTCTGTTACGCTACCACGGTCTGGCATAGGATTCCAAGTGTAAGCTGGTCCGTATTTGCTATCGAATGGTGCGTAGAAACGTTGTTTCCAGATGATGTAACTGATGCCACGGCTAGCCATATTTTGGATAGCATAATCTGCAATTTGATCACCGAGAGCTGAACTTACTGGAACCATGAAGTCAATAGCAAGACCTTTTCCGTGGTCACCTGGATCTCCTGGACGGTAACCACTAAATGATGTGATACCAAACAAGTTAGCTACTTCTTCTTTAAATGCAGCTGTTTGTGGTTGGAGACCTGCATTTTCAGATTTTGTTGCTGCAATAGTTGCATAATCAGGAGCCGCTGGCGCTGTATAAGTTGCCGATGCACCTTGGCTTGGTTCAGCTTTGTAAGTTGCTGGAGCTGATTGAGCTTCTGTTACAGCCTCAGTTGTTGCTTCTGTTGTAGTTGTCTCCTCAACTGTAGTCGTTGTTTCTTCAACTGTTGTAGTTGGTTCAGCGGCCGTAGTTGGTTCCTCAACTATAGTTGTTGGTTCAGCGATCGTAGTTGTTTCTTCAACGACAGGTACCGCAGCTTCAGTAGTTGCTTCTGCTGTTGTTGCTTCTGACGATACTGTAGTTTCTGCTACAGCTTCAGTTTCTTCAACTGGTTGTGTCAAATCTTCGACTTGAACAGTTTGTTCATCTACTGTTACTTGATTCGTTGTTAAATCTGCTGTTGCGCTTGCTACATCAGAACCAACTTCTTGAGGTGTATAAACCTCAACCTCTGTTACTTCTTCATTTTCGTTAACAGTTGTAGTCAGTACAGTTTCTGGGAAAATCAAATCAATATTAGTGATTTTGTTCAAGTTTGCAAGGACATTTAAGTCTACTCCCAAAGCCTCTGCAATCGTGCTTAGGGTATCTCCGTACTTAATTGTGTAACTTGTTTTATTTTCGCTTTTAGCAACATCGTTTTGAATTTGCTCAACTGTGCGTGGTGACCATACAATTTCTTCTGCTTGAGTTGCCAAGGTAGGGGCAAGTGATAGAGCCACTGTTGATGCTAAAATAATTCGTTTCTTCATACTATTCAAACTCCTTTTCAAATGTAGTACCTTTCTATCATAACATAAAGAAAAAAGAAAAAAAGCCCTTTGGGGGCTATTTAATAAAACTGTCTAGTCTCTGTAACAAAGCACATTAATTGAAATAGTTTGTATGAATTTTGTCACAAAGCCGACATATTCTCTTTCATAAAGAGAGAAGGAATATCCTCTAACTGAGAGATCAGACGATTACAAACTGCTGGACTCTCAAGAAAATTGATACTCTGAATGCCACTGTTTTGTGCAAAATCGATATCTAAGGTGCGGTCCCCTATATAAAAGGTGCGATCTGGTTTTAAATGGTATTTGCTAATAAGGTAGATCGCTGCTTCTGGACTTGGTTTACGAGCAAAACCGCTCTGGCTTGTCAAAATTTCTGTGAAATAAACATCCAAGCCCAAATCTCGTAAAATAGTCAAGGCATTATCGCCTTTGTGGGTGTAGACAAATTGCTGAATTCCTTGTTGATTTGCCCAGGCTAAAATCTCGCGCGCCCCCGGCATCAAGATGACCTGGGCATTCTTTTCAGCCAAGCTCTGAGCACGGACTTGATTGAGCTTATCAACATCCAAGCCTCTTTCTTCTGCCACTTGCACTAGTAAATCCTGGACAGAGTATTTCAAGATAAAAGCTCGAACTTTTTCCTTGTCAAAAGGAATGGAAAACTGATGATAGGTTTCCTCGATCCCTGACAAAATAGCTTCATAGGAGTCCAATAAGGTCCCGTCTAAATCCCAAATAAAAGCCGTTTCTTGCATTTCTTATCCTTTCAATGTCATATAAGATTTGTAACGATAGCGTAGGAAAATCCAACGGAAACCATTATCCAAAAGCGTTCCCGCCCAAATACCAGGCAAGCCCCAACCCAGAACAATTCCCATCAGGTATCCTATTCCGATACGAATACACCACATTCCGATACTTGTCGCATAAAAGGGAAGTCGGGCATTTCCCAAGCCTTGCCAGATAGCTGTATAAATGACTGTCCCAGTCGTCATAGGCGTTCCTAAAAGTGAAAAAAGAGTCACTAAAACACTGGCTTTGATAGCCACAGGATCGCTGGTGTAGAGATAGCTTAGTGGTGCCCCTAAAGCATAGATACTAAGAGTTAAGGGTAACATAAGAAAGAAAGACAACCAAAACGTTTGCTTACTTAGTTTGTCCACTCTTGCCCAATCATTTTCTCCTACTGCTCGAGCCACCTGCATAACTGTTGCCGTAGCGACACCAAAGGCAGGCATATAATTAAACTGTGTCAAAACTTCACCAATAGCATTTCCCGCGACTGCCTCCGTCCCAAAGGAAACAACCAAGGCAATAATGACGACATCACCAGCCCTCATCATGAGACGTTCTCCAGCAGCAGGTAAAGCCAAGGTCAGCAGGTCTTTATCCAGCCCAAACGTCGGTCTCATATATGGAAGTTTTAATTGTGACCACAAAATCACAACCCCGACCAACCGAGACAAAATAGTCCCCCAAGCTACACCAGCTATCCCCATATCAAGGATAAAAATGGCGACACTTGAAAAAACAATATTTAAAGCATTGGATAAAAAACTAACATAAAGCGGCAGTCGAGGATTGTGGGTAGCGCGAATCAAGGCCCCTAAACTAGTCATTAAGCCCAGGAGAACGATTGTCCCGCCAACTAAAGATAGGTATAAGCCTCCACTTTCAGCCACAACCTGTTCAGTACCCAAAAGACCAATCATCTCTTGACCTGCAAAGATGGACAAGCTACCTAAAATTAAACACAATAGCAAGGTTATCTTGAGAGCTTCTGTCACATGGTAGGCTAGTCTAGACTGATCTTTCTGTCCCACACTTTTTGATATAACACTAGAAATTGCTGCTCCCAAGGCAATAAAAATAGCCTGATAAATGGTGATAATATTTCCAGCTACAGACACACCCGAAATGGCGATTAATCCCAGATTAGCTACCAAGTAGCTATCTACCATCCCCATGAGCATCTGCAAGAAATTTTCACCCATGGCAGGTAAAGCTATGTTGAGAATATCCTTATTTTTCTTAAACAATCCTTCCTCCTGATGAAAAGAAACTCAGTTAGTTTCCCAACCGAGTTTACTTCCTCTCTTTTAAAGTCCTAAATAAGATTCTACTGCTGCCTGCATATCTGCCGCTGCAACAGTTGTCTTGTGACGAACTGGAGCTGTTTCGAGGCCATCCACTGCTGGTGGCACTGCTACTCCTGAGATTTCATGTAATTGAGCCAAGGCCTCAAAGTCGCTCAAACCTGATTTCCCTGTTACAGCTTCTACTGCAACTACTGGGAATTTATAAGGGCTAGCTGTTGAAGCAATCACGGTCTTAGCCTCATCGCCTGTAGCTGCTTGGTATTTTTTATATACGGCTGAGGCAACTGCTGTATGAGGGTCCTCAATATAAGCATCTGACTCATAAACACGCTTAATTTCTGCTGCGGTTTCAGCTTCTGTCGCATACTCAGCTGCAAAAAGGTCAAGGATCTCTGCATCAAAATCAGTCAACTCATACTGACCTTGCGATTCAAGGCATTCATAAGTTCAGCTGTCTTAACCGCATCATTTCCCAAAAGATGGAAAATCAAGCGCTCCAAGTTTGAAGAAACTAAGATATCCATAGATGGGCTAGTGGTCACTTTAAACTCACGCTTCTTGTCATAAACACGAGTTTTAAAGAAGTCTGTCAAGACATTGTTGTCATTTGAAGCACAGATTAGCTTGCCGACTGGTAGGCCGATTTGTTTGGCGTAAAAGGCAGCCAAGATGTTTCCAAAGTTTCCTGTCGGTACGGTGAAATTGACTTTTTCACCCGCCACAATCTCGCCAGTTTTAACAAGCTGAGCATAGGCATAAACATAATAGACAATCTGAGGGACTAAACGACCGATATTCATAGAGTTAGCTGATGAGAACTGAAGCTTGTTGGCTGCCAATTTCTCACGAAGGGCCACATCATTGAACATATGTTTCACATTGGTTTGGGCATCGTCAAAGTTTCCATCAATAGCGATAACATGGGTATTTTCGCCCGTTTGAGTGGTCATTTGCAACTCTTGGACCTTGCTGACACCATCTTTTGGATAAAAGACGATAATTTCAGTTTCTGGGACATCCGCGAATCCTGCCATAGCAGCTTTCCCAGTATCTCCAGATGTTGCTGTCAAGATGACAATTTTGTTTTCCAAGCCGTGTTTCTTAGCTGCCGTTGTCATAAAGTATGGCAAGATGGACAAGGCCATATCTTTAAAGGCAATGGTTGAACCGTGGAAAAGTTCCAAGTTGTATTGACCATCAAGTTTGACAAGAGGGGCAATAGCTGGTGTATCAAATTTGCTGTCATAGGCGTTGGTGATACAGTAGTCCAACTCTTCTGCTGTAAAGTCATCCAAGAAAGCTGACAAGACAAGCTTGGCCACTTCTTGATAAGAAGTGTCTTTTAATGTGTCAAAATCCAAGTCCACCCTTGGATAGCTCACTGGAGTATACAAGCCTCCATCTGTTGCCAAACCTTGCAAAATCGCTTGGCTGGCTGTTACTGTATTTGTTTCGCGTCACGCGTTGATTGATAAACTAATGTCATAAATCTCTATCCTTTATCTATAGTCTCATTTCATTATAACATGATTTTTTTCAGAAAAATTCTTCCGTTTATAAGAAAAATTATAGAGTCAATTTTTTTCTTTCAAAGGTTCTAAATAGGTCATTTCTTGCTGACCTCTTATCTTAAGACCTTGCTCTGCTATCGCTAGCAAGTCTTTTGAGAATTGAACAATTCCAGCTGTCTCCTCATCTGAAAGCCGTTTCTTAGAAAATTGTCTTCTCAAAGATTTGTAATCACGACCAAAACTTTCAAAGAAAGGAGCTGTTTCTAGGTAAGCTTCAAACTTGTCAAGATTCACCAACAAACCTAGATGAAAGGCTGCTGAAGCAAAAGTTCGGTCTAGTGGCTGGGTACAAACACTCCGAAATTCGACCGTTCCTCGAGTTGTTAAATCTTGGAATTGGTAGCTACGGTGCGTTTGGAAATCCTTTTCTAGAGGAACAAGAAGAGTTTCTTTCCCATTTAGAGTATAGGCAGGAATTTCATCAGTAGTTAGGTAATCTCTAGCCCGAATCGGAGAAAAATAGTAAGTTTCCCCATCACGTTCTGCTGTAAAAATTGCAGAGCGGTCTAGATAATCAAAGAAATCATCCTCATTTTGAAATAGTTTTGCATTGACACCAACATTTTCTGGATAAATCCCATGCATAGATTCTTCCCAAAAAATATCTCGTGAAATCTTGGTGTCCCAGTCTGCTCCAGAAAACTCAGAATTGGCAAACAGGTAAGCTTTGGCTGCCTCAATCTGGGTGAAAGCATTGATAACACGCAGGTAGTTAGATGTTGAAACATCCAACTGGACTTGACTCCCGCAGATGAAGGCTCCGTATTGTGGAAAGTCATGTAAATGCGCACTTTCTTGGTGACTCCCCATACGCAGATAATCCATCAGCATCTGATAGCGTGGATAAGCTACAGGTCGATTGTCATTTTGATTCCAGTTTGGATGAATCCCCCAACCCTGGATAGCATGATTCTTTTCTTCTAGCTTTTTCTGGATTACCTTCATATAGGCCTGAAAACGTCCTTCAACCTCTTGGATATTCTGAGCCCTACCAAAGGCAAACTCCAAGGTTGTATAAGAAACTTCAAACAAAATCCGATCTTGACTCACCGGTTCTACAAGTTGAATCGAATTGCCCTCCTGGTCTACCTTTTCAACTTCCAGACTGAGAGCATCAACCAAAAAAGTCATCAAGTCCTTGCTGACTTCAATATCTGTAGGTTGGCCTTTCGTATGAACGATAGGAAACTCCAACTCAATACCGATGTAGAGATCTGGATTTTCTTTGATATTTTTTAAATAGCGGTCTTTTAATAACTGAATTGAAGGGGACATACATACCTCTCACTCTAACTTCTCATACTAGAAAATAAATTACTCTCTATTATACCAAAAAAAAATCGGAGATAATCTTGTCGAAAAAAATACTCTTTTACTAAAAAAAATAAGGGACAGATTTTAGAATTTTATATTAAATTTTTATACTGTTTGCTTTTCAAAAACCTCTTCTAAAAAAATATTGATATATCAATATCTTTAAAAATCATTACTCCTATGATTTTTGTATAATTTAATTTAATTTGTTGATTTTTTTATGAAAACGGTTTATACTTAGTTAGTCTTAAAGTTTTCTTAAACTACAAGTCAAACATTTTATAAGGAGGAATGACAATAATGAGTATCGGAATCATTATTGCGAGTCACGGTGAATTTGCCGCGGGTATTCATCAGTCAGGATCTATGATCTTTGGTGAACAAGAAAAGGTTCAAGTTGTAACCTTTATGCCAAACGAAGGTCCAGATGATTTATACGCAAAATTCAACAATGCTGTGGCTGCATTTGACGCAGAAGATGAGGTTCTAGTCTTGGCTGACCTTTGGAGTGGTTCTCCATTTAACCAAGCTAGCCGCGTAATGGGAGAAAATCCTGAGCGTAAATTTGCCATCATCACAGGACTTAACTTGCCGATGTTAATCCAAGCCTACACCGAACGCCTGATGGACGCTAATGCCGGAGTGGCTAAAGTTGCTGCGAACATCATTAAAGAAGCCAAAGATGGCATCAAGGCTCTTCCAGAAGAGCTAAACCCAGCTGAGGAAGTTGCAACTGCTGCAGCTGCTCCTGTAGCCCAAGCTGCTATTCCAGAAGGAACTGTTATCGGAGACGGTAAATTGAAAATCAACCTTGCACGTCTTGACACACGTCTTCTTCACGGGCAAGTCGCAACTGCTTGGACACCAGATTCAAAAGCAGACCGTATCATCGTTGCTTCAGATAACGTTGCTAAAGATGACCTTCGTAAAGAATTGATCAAACAAGCAGCTCCAAACGGAGTGAAGGCTAACGTTGTTCCAATCCAAAAATTGATTGAGGTTGCAAAAGACCCTCGTTTTGGTGAAACACATGCCCTTATCTTGTTTGAAACACCTCAAGATGCCCTTCGTGCTATCGAAGGCGGTGTGCCAATCAAGACTCTTAACGTTGGATCAATGGCTCACTCAACTGGTAAAACAATGGTCAACAACGTATTGTCAATGGACAAAGACGACGTTGCTACATTTGAAAAAATGCGTGACCTTGGTGTTGAATTTGACGTACGTAAAGTACCAAACGACACGAAAAAAGATTTGTTTGACTTGATTAGCAAAGCTAACGTTCAATAATTTACATTAAATAGAAAAGGAATAAAACCATGTCAGATATTTCAATCATTTCTGCTATCTTGGTTGTAGTTGTTGCCTTCTTCGCAGGTCTTGAAGGTATCCTCGACCAATTCCAATTCCATCAACCAATCGTCGCATGTACCCTCATCGGTCTTGTAACAGGTAACCTTGAAGCAGGGGTTATGCTTGGTGGATCACTTCAAATGATTGCCCTTGGTTGGGCAAACATCGGTGCTGCCGTTGCTCCTGACGCTGCCCTTGCCTCTGTTGCCGCTGCAATCATCATGATTAAAGGTGGTAACTTTACTACTGAAGGTATCGCAGTCGCAACTGCAACTGCTATCCCTCTTGCCGTAGCTGGACTTTTCTTGACTATGATTGTTCGTACAATCTCAGTTGGTTTGGTTCACACTGCAGATGCTGCTGCTAAAGAAGGAAATATTGCAGCTGTTGAGCGCGCTCACTACTTTGCCCTTATTCTTCAAGGTCTTCGTATCGCGATCCCTGCAGCCTTCCTTATCGCTATCCCAGCTTCTGCTGTTCAAGACGCTCTTGGTTTAATGCCAGACTGGTTGAACGGTGGTATGGCTGTTGGTGGTGCCATGGTCGTTGCCGTTGGTTACGCTTTGGTTATCAACATGATGGCTACTCGTGAAGTATGGCCATTCTTCGCTATCGGTTTTGCTCTTGCAGCAATTTCTCAATTGACTTTGATTGCCCTTGGTGTCATCGGTGTTGCCCTTGCCTTCATCTACCTCAACCTTTCTAAACAAGGTGGAAACGGTGGCGGAGGAGCTGCAACTTCTAACGATCCAATCGGTGATATCCTAGAAGACTACTAGAAAGGGGAACAATCATGGCTGAAAAAATTCAATTATCAAAATCAGATCGCCAAAAAGTTTGGTGGCGTTCACAATTCCTTCAAGGTTCATGGAACTACGAACGTATGCAAAACTTGGGTTGGGCTTACTCTTTGATCCCAGCTATCAAGAAACTTTACACTAAAAAAGAAGACCAAGCAGCTGCTCTTGAGCGTCACCTTGAATTCTTCAACACTCACCCATACGTAGCTGCTCCAATCATGGGGGTTACTCTTGCACTTGAAGAAGAACGCGCTAACGGTACTGAAATCGATGACGCTGCTATCCAAGGTGTTAAGATCGGTATGATGGGACCTCTTGCTGGTATCGGTGACCCAGTCTTCTGGTTTACAGTTCGTCCTATCCTTGGTGCCCTTGGTGCATCACTTGCTGCAACTGGTAACATCGTTGGACCACTTCTCTTCTTCTTTGGATGGAATGCAATCCGTATGTCTTTCCTTTGGTACACACAAGAGTTTGGTTACAAGGCTGGATCTGAAATCACTAAAGACATGTCAGGTGGTATCTTGAAAGACATCACTAAAGGAGCTTCTATCCTTGGTATGTTTATCCTTGCCGTTCTTGTACAACGTTGGGTATCCATCAACTTCACTATCAACCTTCCAGGTAAACAACTGTCAGAAGGTGCCTACATCAACTTCCCAGAAGGTGCTGTTACAGGTGGAGAATTGAAGGGTATTCTTGGTCAAGCACTTAGTGGTATGAGCTTGGATAGCGTTCAACCACAAACGCTTCAAGGTCAGTTGAACTCATTGATTCCAGGATTGATGGGACTTCTCCTTACTTTCCTTTGCATGTGGTTGCTTAAGAAAAAAGTATCTCCAATCACAATCATCCTTGCCCTCTTTGCAGTTGGTATCGCAGCTCGTTTCTTCGGTATCATGTAATCTCGGCGAGAATATATAAACAAAAAAGAGAGTGGGACAGAAATCGGTAATTCGTTAGAATTCGATTTCGTCGTCCCACCTCCGCACAGTTGAGTAGGGCTGTAAAAGCTGATGAAATCAGCGTAGTAGAGCCCACTCAACCACTGCGTCTTGATCGACAATCCAAAGACAATTGAGAGGCTAGGACTTTTGTCCCAGCCTCTTTTTTATTTTCAATTATTCTGCCAAGGCACCCATTGGATCCCATGGTGCAAGAACGATTGGTTCTGCTTCATAGGCAGCTTGTTCTTCTGCTGTCAGTAATTCTTTACGAACAACGATTTGGTAAGTGTATTCGTTCATCCAAGCATCTGAGGCAACAAAGTAACCATCTGTACCTACTTTATCTCCCCATGAGTTTTCAACTTTCCACTTGACTGATTTACCGTTTTCGTCCAAATCAACACCTGTCAAGACCATAGCGTGGGTCATCAAGCTTTCGCTGTAGTCCAAACGTCCTGCCTTGTCTTGAGTGAGTTGGATATCCATGCTTGATTCAAAGTCATAAACATCTGTCGCAAGAATCCCTGCTTTACGGTTGCTGAGCTGGCCGACATCTGAACCAAACCAGACAGTTTCTCCTGTCTGCATTTGGGCAATGGCCAATTCTTTTCAAGCGTTCCATCGGTACGTTGATGTAGCGAACTGCACGGCTACCAACAACATTTCCCAACATCTCAACTGTGTAAGATTTACCGTAAGGTTTATCAGCAGTTGGAGCATTAATCACAGAAACGTAGTCTTCTAGTGGAAGGTCGACATATTTCTTGTAAAACTCTTGTGGAGTGATGCCTTTTTCACTTTGGTAGTTGTTATCCTTATCGCGATAAGCAAAGTCAAATTGACGTGGTGGGAGCCCCAATGACATAGCAAGGAAGTTAAAGATTTCTTGCAAGAGGTCTTCTTTCTTAGCTTGAACAGTCGCTTGGTCAGCGCCAGAAGCCAAGAGGTCACGCAAGATTTGAGCATCTTGACGAAGCAATTTATTAAGGATTGCATTGAGCTCACGGCTGCTGCTAGATGAAACAGACTCTGGATAAACAGACTTAGGAACGACACCATATTTTTCAAAGAGAGCCACAACCATATCCCATTGTCCACCATCTTGTTGTGGAGTTTGGAGTAGGAAGCTAACCTTGCGGCTTGTCAATTCTTGGTCAGCAGTCGCAATCACTTGCTCCAAGAACCAGTTCGATTTTTCATACTTGTCCCAGAAGAAGGTGTGGGCTTGTGACAATTCAAAGTTTTCAAGTTTGTATTGAGAGATGAGCTTGTGGCGGAAAGTATTAAGTGCCGCAAACATCCAGCAACGACCAGATGCTTTCTGGTTAGTGACCTTGTCCTTAGTCAAGTCAAGTGAGAAAACAGGTGTGTTGTCTACATGGCTTTGACGACGCTCAAGAGCTGCAAAAATTCCATTGTGACTGGCAGCATTTTCGATAGCTTGGTATTTTACATTTGCTTCATAGTTGGCAAATAATTTATCTGTAAATGATTCTTGAATCGCGTTCATAAAATCCTCCTTTTTTCTTACTGTCTATTATAACTCTTTTCACAAAGGAAGCAACCAAAAACTGAAAAAGGCAGGGATATTCTCCCTACCTTTTCCGATTATCCAGTTTATTGAACACTTTCAAGCAAGCCTTCTAGTTCTTCCTTGCTTAAGCGACGCCATTCTCCACGTTTCAAATCCTCATCCAAGGTCAAAGTTCCCATGGTTAAACGTTGCAAGTCCACAACTTCCTTACCACAGTATGCCACCATCCGTTTGACCTGGTGAAATTTCCCTTCTGCAATGGTCACTCGGATCAGGCTTTCTCCCTTTTCCGTATCAATAGACACAAGCTCCAGCTTGGCAGGCTGACAGGTAAAGTCCTTGAGCGGAATTCCTTGCGCAAATGTCTCAATGTCTTCATCCGTCATGATTCCCTTGACCTGCGCAAGATAGGTTTTATCCACATGGCGTTTTGGTGAAAGAAGAGCATGAGCCAGTTTGCCATCATTGGTCAAGAGCAAGAGTCCATGCGTATCGATATCCAAGCGCCCTACTGGGAAAACTTCCTTGGCACGTGCATAGTCATCCATTAAATCCAAGACTGTCTTGTGTTTAGGATCTTCAGTCGCTGAGATAACGCCCTGGGGCTTGTTCATCATATAGTAAACAAACTCCTCGTAGTCTAGCTTTTGTCCGTCAAAACAAATCTCGTCTGTCTCTTCATCAATTTGTAGCTTGGCAGATTTTTCTTTCTTGCCATTGACCGTCACGCGCCCAGCCTTTAGAAAGTTTTTTACCTCGGTCCGACTCCCAACAGCACAGGCTACTAAAAATTTATCTAATCTCATAGGGCTATTATATCATGAAAAAGCATAGACTTAGAACAAAAAAAGCCGCCTGATTGGGCGACTTAATTTTTTTATAGGGAGATTATTATGAAAAAGTTTTAGGAGTATAAGTTAAGTTCTTCTTAACTTATGAGATAAGTATACAGCTCCTATCTTAAAGTTTCCTTAAGTATTTTTAAATGTGAGATTTTTCCATTTTTCTCGCCAGTTTTTCTTAGATAAACGCTTTTGATAGAGCTTCATTCGGTCTTGATTTTCTAAAAAATGAGGAGTTGGACGAACTTGAAAGTTCAAAATATCCTCTAAACCATAAGGCGCAAAGAGCTCTAAAGTTGCGTCAGCTTGCATGCTAAGTCCTACCGCCGTACAACGTTCAGGATACTTACTCATGGCATCGCAGGAATTTCTATACGGAGCCGTATGGGGACTATGCTGATGCATATAGACTTGATTTTTCAGCTCCCACTGATACTGGGGAAAGTCCTCTCTCAGCTTGTTTTCTATAGCCAGCGTTTCTTCGTAACTCACATCTGGGTCAAAGAAAATCACATCCACATCCGTTTCACGGTCAAAGGCTGGCTTATCTGACAAGAGATTCCAGATAAAATTTCGGACCGATCCAGCCGCCAACCAGGAATCTTTCAACTCCAAGTCACGGATGATGGTCAGAATAGGCATCATATCAGGATTTTCTCTGAAAGAGTCTAAGATTTCAGACTTATTTCTCACTGTATTCATACCCTAAATGTTCATAAGCCTTAGCTGTCGCGACCCGTCCTGAACGAGTTCGCATGATAAAGCCTTTCTGGATCAGGTAAGGTTCGTACATATCCTCTACCGTCTCACGCTCTTCAGCGATATTAACCGAAAGGGTACCTAGACCGACAGGACCGCCACCGTACATTTCAATCATGGTACGGAGAATTTTCTGGTCCACATAGTCCAAACCTTCATGGTCTACATCCAGCATGGTCAAAGCCTTATCCGTAATCACATCATCAATCAAGCCATCGCCCATAATCTGCGCAAAGTCACGCACGCGCTTGAGAAGACGATTGGCGATACGAGGAGTCCCACGGCTACGGAGAGCTAACTCCGAAGCTGCTTCATGAGTGATTTCCATCTCAAAGATATCTGCCGTCCGCTCGACAATCTCTGTCAAGTCGTCATGGGTATAGTATTCCATGTGACCAGTGATTCCAAAACGGGCACGAAGAGGATTTGAGAGCATCCCTGCTCGTGTCGTCGCACCAATCAAGGTAAAAGGTGGTAAGTCTAGATGGACACTACGACTAGCTTCCCCTGCTCCAATCATGATGTCGATGTAGAAATCTTCCATAGCACTGTAAAGCACCTCTTCTACTGACATAGGCAAGCGATGAATCTCATCGATAAAAAGAACATCTCCTGGCTCCAAGTCATTCAAAATCGCTACCAAATCACCGGCTTTTTCGATAACGGGACCAGACGTTTGCTTGAGATTGACTCCCAATTCATTGGCAATGACAAAAGCCATGGTTGTTTTCCCGAGACCTGGAGGGCCAAACAAAAGAACATGGTCCAGCGCCTCATCACGCATTTTTGCTGCTTCGATAAAGATTTGAAGCTGATCTTTGACCTTGTCCTGACCGATATATTCACGTAAATATTGGGGACGGAGGGTACGTTCTACCAACTCCTCATCGCCCATGATTTCATTATCTAAAATTCTACTCATGTTCCTATTATAGCAAAAATCCAGCCTACAAACAAAAAAGCCACCTGATTTGGTGGCTCCCGAGTTTAGTACTGATGTGGTATAATATTTTACGGCACTGATACACCGCCTACGAAAGGAGGTGAAATAGCCCATGATGGAACTAATCCTTAAAACTATCATCGGACCAATTGTGGTCGGTGTCATTCTTCGCTTAGTCGATAAATGGCTAAACAAAGATAGATAGTGTCAAAAAAAAGACCCCAAGCTTAATGTGGAAGTTAGCTTGGGGTCTTTTCTAGTCCATGATATAGAACTAATCCTTAATTCCCTTATATTATCCCACAGTTCGAAAATTTTGTCAAAGGTTTACATCTTCATCTACTCAGCTTGTCATTTATAAGCAAAAATAATGTTCACTATACGTTTATCTGCCAACAAATAAAGGAGACATGCTACTAAGGTAATCATCCATATGACATATACAGAAACTGTTAAAACCGTGAACTCCTCCATGATGATTAGTAGTAAATTTGCCAGATAATACCGCCCAACAACCGTTGTTAAAGCAAACAAACCTGAAAATGACAATAAAAAGGCAAGTGGTAGGGCAAGGAGAAGTTCCTTTCGATATTTTCCTAAGAAGAGAACAATAACACTAGCAGACAGTGTATAAGCAAAAGCAATTACTCCATAACCAAGTCCCCACGCTACAATTGCAAGATTAAAGAAAGCAAAATCACCATCCATTAGCTCTAGGACAAGCATAGCCAAAAAGGTGAATTCACTGACTAGTAGATTTATCAACAAAGCAAGCATAAACTTCGCTTGGAGTAATCGTTTCAAATTGACAGGAATCAGTCTAAAATTTGAAATCGTTTTAGACACTTGTTCTATTCTTATCAAATCCACTAAAATCATGCTCGCAAAAGGGAGGAGAAATAGTAGTTCAAAAAGAAGAAACCATTTTCTACATACCAGCCATTCACACTACCGTACGAATGACCTTGATAAACCTGGTGACCAATCATAAACTCCAACAAAAAGAGCAGGATGGCTACAAAGGGGATCATATACAGTATGTTTCGCCTTCTTAGTTTAGTCAATTCTAGCATCAACATTTATTCATCCACCTTTCTTAACCAAAATTTAATGGACAAAAAAGACAAAACAAGTAAAGAAAAACCTAGTACAATAATCGATAAGATAGCTGGCTGTTGAAGCACCACTCCTTCTCTGTTTCCTTCCCAGATTAAACTGTTAGCACTTGTAACTGGACTAATATTTGGACTCGTCCTTGCTAAAAAAAATGACACTAAAACATACATGACACCAACCAAATTTCCAACTATCTCCTTGCCTCTGACTTTTATCATGACCAAAGCAACTAAAGGGAATACTCCCATCGGAATTAAGACACCACTACTCATACAAAGATAGAAGAATCTTAATAGCAAAGACAAACTGACTGTCGAAGAAAATCGGGATAGTAGTGCAAATAAGGAAACCAAAATATAGGTGAATAACATGATACACAAAGCGTTGATTTCTATATACAAAATCTTAGCCCAGAATGTCTTCATCAGATTTGCTGAAGCGAGTTTCAAGTTGTTCATGATGCGATAGCGATATTCTACACCAAATGCCTGTATTGTATAGGAAACACAATACAAAGGGAGAATCAAAAAGTTTAAATAAGACAAAGAAAATTTATAGACAAAGGGAAAGGAGTCAAACAAGCCTCTCGCATCATTTACATAATAACAGATGAGAGCTAGGTAGAGGGAAACAACACCATATACGACAAAATTCAGTTTTTGATGCCTTTGTTTGATAAATTCAATCTTCACTAAATCAAGCAATTCCCTCACCTCCTGTTACCCGCTTAAAGTAATCTTCTAAACTTTCATTGTTTTTATAAGAATATTCTTTTAGAACTATTCCGTTGTCTTTTAAGGAATTAGATACGACCGCAATGTCAAAAGTAGGTGATTCTCCCTGAAGTTCAAGTTCTGTATCAGAGAGAATACTGATCTGTTCTTGCAGATTTATCCTGCCAAGCACTTCCTTAGCTTGAGAAGCATCTGAAACAATTAGGTGGATTTTCTTTTTCTCTGTACCATCTATCAATTCCTGCATAGTCTTCTCAGCCATAAGGTGAGCATCATGCAGTATCCCAACTCTATCCACAAGCTTTTCAAGTTCTGAAATAATGTGACTGGATATTAAAATTGAAATGCCATGATTCATACTGAGTTCCTTTAGATAACGGCGCATTTCAAGGATACCAATTGGATCTAAACCATTTGTTGGTTCATCTAATATCAGAATTTTCGGCTGGTGCATGATAGCGTTAGCAATTGCCAACCGTTGCTTCATTCCCAGAGAATACTGCTTGAATAGTTTTTTATTTTCTCCATCTAATCCTACTACTTGTAAAGCTTGCTCTACTTGTTTTAGAGAAATTCCTCTCAATCTCGCAAAAATAGAGAGATTTTCAGTTCCCGTTAAATTAGGATAAAAAGAAGCACTGTCCAACACCACACCGATTTGAGATAGCAAGTCCCTAGAAAATTCCCCTGACAGTTTTTCAGATAGAATCTTCACTTCACCACTATTGATCGCTGTCAAGCCTAAAATAGCCTTGATAAAGGTTGTCTTTCCAGCACCATTTCTTCCTAGTAAGCCATAGATTTCTCCCTGTTTTAGCGTAAAATCTATCTTATCTAAGACAATTTTCCCATCATAGGATTTTGATAAATTAGATGTCTGTATTACTGGATTTATCATTTCAATTCTCCTCCTAACATTTATACACCCATTTGAGAGATAGAGATATAATATAGTAGTTCCTGTATAACTAGTTATTTGAGAGAATAACAAGGTAAAATAAACTTACCAATCCCCCCAATCTGTGATATAATTCACTGTATAAATGTTACTTCACAAAAAGTTTTATAAATCGATCCGCTAGCCCAAAATCAACTCTATTAGTTGTTTCAGCTGGTGATATATTTCTCGAACCCTAAATATATTGTGATTGTTTTACAGCTTTTCCGAAAAAAGCAACCGCTTACAATAATTCCTAAAAAGAATTACTTAAAAATGATTTTACGAAAGTTTAATAAAATACTCATATTAATCACCTTTTTCTTATCTTTACACTTGTAAGTGTACTACTTTAAATATTCTTTGTCAATAAATAATATTCTTTTTTTCAGTTATTTTTCATTTTATTCTTTTAAGACTATTTTGTGTTTAAAAGTTGAAAAATAGAGATTGAAAATGTATAATTAATCGTAAATTTATTTAAAGAAGATTTAAAGATGACCATATTATCTGATAAACTAAAAGCCAAGAGAAAAGAAAAAGGTTTATCACAAAAAACACTTTCCGAAGGAATTTGTGAGCAAAGCCAAATCAGCAAAATAGAACGTGGTAACTATATGCCTGCTGCTGATTTACTCTATAAACTTGCAAATCGGCTTCAAGTTCCCTTAGAATATTTTTTCGATGAACAGATTGAAACGACTTCCAATATAACACCGTTTAAGAAACTAGCAGAAAAATTACTTGAAGATCGTAATTACGAAGATTTAGAATACCTCTTAAACTTAGAAAAAGAAAAGTCTCAGTATCTGTCTACTGAGGATGAATTTTATCTTCTATGGATTCAAGCGATTATCCTTTTCTACTTACATGGTTCCAAAGATGACGCTATTGCCAGTCTAGAAAACACTTTGCCAAAACTTTCGTCTAGTTCATCTGTGTATCTTAAACTCCTCAATACTTTATCTAATTTTTATTTTTCTGTAGGGCGTGATGCAGAATATGAAGAAAATAATTCACTTCTTATCAGTTTGTACCAGGAAAAAGATTTAAACCAACAAGAGTATTTATTTGGTTATATTCGAGTTAAACATAATTTCGCCTATTATTTACACTCTAAAGGTAAGGAGTTAGAAGCTGTCCAAGAAGCCTTAGAAACCATTGATTTTTGTAAACAAAAAGAGACTAGCTATCAGTTAGCACCTCTTTTAACTATCGTTGCGAATGCTGGAAAAGATTTTTTAAAGCCCGATGAAATTCTTGACTATTATTTACAAGCTCGTGACATCTGTAAAATATATGAGCACAAGCTCATGATGGCTAAGATTGACCATTTTTTGAAAGATAAGGATAGGTAACTTCAATCCTAAAAATTATAATTACCAATTAGCTAGAAACATAAAAGTGGAGAGAAACTAATATCGTTTTCTCCACTTTTATTAATATTCCCTCTTCCACTTGTATCCCGCCAAACTTGCCAATACAAGTAAAACTAAATTAAAGATGATAAAGAAAGTCGTAAAACCAAATAAGGTATTTTTTGCGAAATCTGCCGTGTAAAGTTCAGTCTCTGTAAAGAGACGGTAAGAAAACTGACAAAACCAATCATGAGTCTGAGAAAAAGTCTTTAAAATCAAAAAACGCATAATATCAGGTGTTGAAAAAACTTGATATTATGAGTTTTATTGTGGTAAGATTTACTTCATTTTCTCCTGAAATTGAATTTTTGCTCAATCTCTCTTTTATTGTTCGGCACTGCTACACCGCCTGCGAGAGGAGGTGAGATAGCCCATTATGGATACAAGACTTAAAACTATTATCGGACCAATGGTGGTCGGTTTCGTTCTTCGCTTAGTTGATAAATGGCTAAGTGTCAAAAAGACACTCGGCAACCTAAATAAGTCAAACGGAAATTTAAATCTTACAAACGAAGCGACAATACCACGTGTCACACATCATACTATAAGCCACTTCTTCACAACTCAAAGCATTATTGCAGGGGTTCCGCTTAAACCATTAAGTCAGATGCTAGGCCATACAAAGGTTTATATGACCGACCGTTACAATCAAGTTGAGGGTGAGCTTGCGGAAGCGACTACAGACCTATTTCTTAGTCATATTCGCTACAAAAGTCCCTGTCAATTCCCCGACCAAAATCCGAAAAATATCGGAAAACTATTTTTGGGATAATCTCAAAATGTTTGAAACAAACAAAAAAGCCACCTGATTTGGTGGCTTCTTTAGGGAGATTATTATGAAAAAGAAAAGTTTAGGATTTCTATTAAATAAAGTTAGGAGGTCTTTACTTAATGATTACATGATACATGAGTAAACTTAAAGTTAGCTTAAGTGAAAAAAATTATTTTAAATTTTTTCGATTCACCCAAATCATTCCTGTACAATCGTAAGTAGATAAGGTTTCAAACCCCAGAGAACGGTAAAAGCCCAAGGTTTTTTCTGTCTCTTCGGTCGCTAGTTGTATTTGGTAGGCATCCTTATAGTCAGCCAAGGCTTCTTTCATCAAGTTACTACCAATTCCTTGGCGCTGATAGCTAGGCAAAACAATCAAATCCTGGACAAAAACGGATGAAAAACCGTCTCCAACCAAACGCGCTAAACCAACGATTTTCTCACCATCACGGGCAAGATAAGTCGCTAGCGAATGAGACAAGGCCTGGGCCAACATTTGGAGCTGATTTGTATAGTTTGTCCAACCAACTGCCAGGTAGAGATGCAAAACGTCATCAATTGAAACAGATGTTTCTTTTGTAATCTTAATCATAGCAAACCTTTCTAACATTCTCTAAGAGATTTCAACTGTTGCCCATTTTCATCAAAATTATCCGGACGCAACCACTCTTCAAAACGAGCTCTGACTTGAGGCCAGTCCTTATCAATCATAGACATCCAGTCCGTGTCTCGAGTCCTTCCCTTGTAGATAACCGCTTGACGGAAAGTGCCTTCGTAGATAAAACCCAAACGTTCTGCTGCTTTTCTAGAAGGGAGATTTAGCGCATCACATTTCCACTCATAGCGACGATAGTTGAGTTCTTCAAAGACATAACGAGCTAGCAAATAGTGGGCTTCTGTCCCCATTCTTGTCTGTTTGAGAGTCGGAGAAAAGGTCACCGCGCCAACTTCAATGGTGCGATTGGCTTGGTCAATACGCATGAGAGAAAAAGTCCCCAGCGCCTTTCCAGTCGCTTTATCGATAATCGCATAATAGAAGCGATCCTTGCGCTCAAGCATCTGCTTCAAAGCTACAACTAATTCTTCGAGATTCTCTACTGGCGGTTGAAAGAGATAGGTCCACATCTCTCGAGGTGATTCTGGACCATAAACAGCCAGCAAATCCTCCGCATGCTTTTCTACTGACAGAGCTTCGATAATCGTATACTGTCCTTCTATCCGTACAAGTGAAGGCAAAACTCCAGGTGTGTCGTCTACAGGTTCACCAATCATCTGACCATATTCATTTACTGGCATAGCTTTCTCCTTACTGTTTTCATTTCTGGAGTTACTGTACCACAATTTAGTGAAAATTGAAACCAAGAATCAATCTACTGGAATGCTTAAGATTCTAAACTTGCAACATGCTTTCGTTTATCTTTTAAAGCTTGGTTAATCTTCTGGGTCTGCTTGTGAGTTTGCCGGATTTGATAGAGCCAGATAAGGCCATAAATCAACAAGAAGATAAACCAATGGACAGGGTTGAGCAAAGCGACTCCCCAGCCAAAAAATAGGCAGGTCAAAACTAAAATGACAGCCGTCACTAGTAAATGCAAGACCACGCGTATGCTATAAGCTAAAAATTCTAGTTCCTCAATCATGACTGACAAAACCCCCATGGTACCACTCATCAAAAAAATGGCTAAAATATTCCTAACATTAAAGGCTGGATAGATAATGCTAGGGAAAATATGAGCTAGCAAAACCAACCCCAAGTAAAAGAAGGAGCCTGTCCGCATACCTGTTACAAAATAAGCTATCAAGCGTTTCATCATTTTCTCCTATAAACCTAAATAATCCATTAAGGACTTGACATATTTCCGACTCACACTAGATTTTATGCCCCGTGTCAACTTAGCCATCATATTTCCTGAAAAACTATCCGATAAGGATTCTAAATGGTCAATATTGATAATAGCGTGACGGGATATCTGCAGGAAATTCCGGCGATTAACCCGATTTTGAAAGTTTATCAAGGTTTCCTTAGTCATATAAAACCCATCAACGGTATAAATAGTCAATACATTTTTATCAATATCTGCCATGATAATCTCTTCAATCTTCACCATGACCAATTGATCATCTGTTCGGATGGGAATCACTACCTGATTGACAGTTGAAAATTGTTCTAAATAATCCATCACTTCTCGAGCTTGATCAGTTAACTGAGCTGCCTGAATGAGAATGTGAGGATCTTTTTCTGAAAATTCTGGGGTCATCTCAAAATGAATCTTCATCTTTACTCCCATACATCTTTATTTTCTCTTGCTAGACACTTTAACCAATAAAAGCCAAAGAAGGATAGCTGCGAGACTGATACTTACCACTATAAGATATGTTTTCTCCTTTGTCAACAGCTCCTGCCATTTTAACTCGATCCCCATTTTTTCTTGAAATTCTGCTAATAAATCGCTATTCCCGGCAAAGGTATCTGCTAGTTGTTCTTTCATAAAGACTTGTCGATAGAGAGAGGCAATATAGGTTGCAGGTGTACACTTCATAAGAAGTTGAGCAAAGTTAGGCAACACTCCAAGAGGGACATAAGTCCCCACTAGAAATCCAGAAGCTGTTCCCACTATGGTGGCTAGCTTTCCAAGACTATCCACAGATTGAAAACGGTGAATCAAAATAGCATTGACCAAGCTAGAGAGCACACTACTGAGCAACATAATTAAAGCCACTTCTGCTATCTGACTCCAAACTGGGACCTCCTGAAAATACAGGCTCATCACTACAAACATAAATAACTGCATCACAAAAGAAATGACAATACTGCTGATTAGATAGGAGACCTGTAAGCCCCAGCTACCTAAATCTGTCAAAAATAGATCTTGATCCACTTGATGTTCACGGTCCTGCACCATTTGTGTAAGAGCCGTAAAACTGGTTGTAATCCCAGTCACAGCCAAGGTTCCACCCATCAGCCAATTATTTAAAAGGCTCGTTTTATCAGGGAGTTGGGACCAAGCATCCGTCAAGTTTTTCTGCAGAAAAATGATATAAAGGAGGAAGGAAATCAATGCCCCCAATAATGAGAAAAACACTCCTGAACGATTACGAAAATATAAGGTAAAGTTCCGTTTCAATAAAGCTAACATTAGCGAACCTCTCTTCCTGTTAGAGCGATAAAGGCATCATCCATAGTACCCTAAAGCGAAACTCAAAAAGAATCAATTTCTTCTCGAACTTTTGCCAAATATTCAATGGCTTCCTGTGATGTCCTTGGATAAAAAAGATATTCCAACTCATTTTCTGCTTCTACTGTCATTTCAGTCTGTAGCCATTTTTCTAAGTCCCTCATTTCTTTAAAACGAATTTTTAGGATATTAGATGCATACTGACTCTTGATAGCTGTCGCAGAACCTTGCGCAATCACTTTTCCATGATCAACGATATAGATCTGATCCGCTTCATCAGCTTCATCCAGATAATGCGTCGTTAAAACAATGGTCATCCCTTCATCCTTTTGTAGTCGATACAGGAGATCCCAGATAGATTTGCGAGTCTGAATATCGAGTCCCGTTGTTGGCTCATCCAAGAAAAGGATATCTGGTTGCGAAAGAAGAGCACGCGCAATATCAACTCGACGCTTTTGCCCGCCTGACAAAGTTCCATAGAGTTGTTTCTGGAAAGCAGTCAAACCCAGTTGATGGATCAAGTCCTCAACACGATTTGCTTCAATCCCCTTATACTGTTGGGCACGAATCGTGAGATTTTCCCTAACTGTCAACATCTCGTCCAGTACACTAGCTTGAAAAACAACTCCGATTTTCGTATTTGGTGCATATAGAACCTGACCTTGTGTTGCTTCTTTCAAACCGATTAACATGGAAATAGTTGTTGATTTTCCTGCACCGTTGGGGCCCAAAATAGCATTGAAACTTCCTTTCTCAAACTGTAACTGAATATCGTCAACAGCCGTGTAATTGCCGTACCGTTTTGTTAAATGTTTCGCTTGTAAAATCATATTTCTCCCTCCTTCTGACACATTTAGTCTAACAAAAAAGTCGTCGGAAAAACGGCTTTCGAAGACAAGTGGTTAAAATGCCAGGTTAAGTGGTGCGATAGTGGGAATAGAATTATATTTTTCGATAAAAAATCCTCCAAAGCTTAGCTCTGAAGGACTTTTAAATTTATTTCACAACAATATTTACAAGTTTGGTTGGCTTCAATAGTCCAGTGGACTATTGAAAAGGTGGCAGATATGGCTAATAAACTCGTTATTTAACGACAATATTCACGAGCTTATTCGGTACCGCAATCACTTTCACAATTTCCTTGCCATCGATCTCTGCTTTGACTTTTTCGTCAGCGAGAGCGACTTCTTGCAATTCTTCTCGTGATAGGTCTTTAGCGACCATGAGTTTAGCACGGACTTTACCTTTGATTTGGACGACGATTTCAATTTCGTCTTCAACCAATTTGCTTCATCCCATGTTGGCCAAGCTACATAAGAGATAGACTCACCTGTTGCTGCGACTGTTTGCCAGAGTTCTTCTGCCAAGTGAGGCGCAAATGGGGCAATCAATTGGATAAAGCCTTTGGCGTAATCCACATAGAGTTTGTCTTCCTTATTCGCCGCATTGACAAAGACCATGAGCTGAGCAATGGCTGTGTTGAATTTCATCGACTCTATTTGCTCAGTGACAGCCTTAACAGTTTCGTTATAAACCTTGTCAAGAGCGCCATTGTTTTCCGCAACGATTTCTTTACTTGTAATCAAACGGTAAACACGGTCAAGGAATTTACGGCTTCCTTCCAAACCTTCTTCTGACCAAGCGATAGAAGCATCTAGTGGTCCCATGAACATTTCATAGACACGAAGGGTATCCGCACCGTATTGTTCCACCACATCGTCTGGGTTAACCACGTTCTTGAGGGATTTAGACATCTTGGCTGGTGCTTGCTCCAACTCTTCGCCTGTTTCCACATGGAAGAAGGAACCATCACGTTTTTCAACCTTGTCAGTTGCCACAAGAGCACCACGGTGGTCACGGTAGCTTGTTCCTAAGATCATTCCTTGGTTAAAGAGTTTTTGGAATGGCTCTTTAGTCGGTACAACACCAAGGTCATAGAGGAATTTGTGCCAGAAACGAGCGTAAAGCAAGTGGAGAACAGCGTGTTCTGCACCACCCACATAGATATCGACTGGCAACCATTGTTTGAGGAGGTCCTCATCGGCTAATTTCTCAGTGTTGTGTGGATCGATATAACGGAGGTAATACCAGCTTGAACCTGCCCATTGTGGCATAGTATTTGTTTCACGACGACCTTTAACACCATCTTCACGAGTCACTTCAAGCCAGTCTGTCAAGTTCGCCAATGGGCTTTCTCCAGTACCTGAAGGGCGTATGTCCTTGGTTACTGGCAAGACAAGTGGCAATTCACTTTCTGGAACAGCTGTTGAAGTTCCATCTTCCCAATGAATAATTGGGATTGGTTCACCCCAGTAACGTTGACGGCTAAAGAGCCAGTCGCGAAGGCGGTAAGTCACCTTCTCTTGACCAAAGCCTTTTTCTTCTAGCCAAGACACGATTTTAGCAATCGCTTCTTCTTTGTTGAGACCGTTCAAGAAGTCAGAGTTGACGTGAAGGCCATCCTCTGTGTAAGCAGCTTCTGCTACGTTTCCACCTTCCAAGACTTCTACGATTGGAAGGCCGAATTGTTTAGCAAATTCCCAGTCACGTTGGTCGTGGGCAGGTACAGCCATAACAGCACCTGTACCATAGCTAGACAAAACGTAATCCGCAATCCAGATTGGGATTTCCTTACCATTAACAGGGTTAATAGCATAAGCTCCAGTCCAAACCCCTGTTTTTTCCTTGGCAAGATCTGTACGAGCCAAGTCTGACTTCAAGCTAGCTTGGTGTTTGTAGTTCGCTACAGCCTCAGCTTGTTCAGGACTTGTGATGGCATCTACTAGTTCATGCTCAGGCGCCAAAACAGTGAAGGTCGCACCAAAGAGGGTGTCTGGACGTGTCGTAAAGACAGTGAATTCCTTGTCAGTCCCTTTTACTTTGAAAGTGACATTGGCACCAGTTGATTTCCCAATCCAGTTGCGTTGCATATCTTTGATAGACTCTGGCCAGTCAAGATCATCCAAGTCATTGAGCAAGCGCTCCGCATAGGCAGTAATTTTAAGCATCCATTGGCGCATTGGTTTGCGGACAACTGGATAGCCACCACGCTCAGATGTTCCATCTGGAAGTACTTCTTCGTTAGCGATAGCTGTTCCCAACTCTTCAACCCAGTTTACTGGCACTTCAGCTTCATAAGCCAAACCATTTTCGTAAAGCTTAGTGAAAATCCATTGCGTCCACTTGTAGTAGTTTGGATCTGTAGTATTGACTTCACGGTCCCAGTCGTAAGAGAATCCAAGCGCATTGATTTGGCGTTTGAAGTTGGCAATGTTTTCCGCTGTGAATTCTGCTGGGTCATTACCAGTATCCATAGCGTATTGCTCAGCAGGCAAACCAAAGGCATCCCATCCCATTGGGTGAAGGACATTGTAACCTTTGGCACGTTTGAAACGGCTGAGGATATCAGTTGCTGTGTAGCCTTCTGGGTGTCCTACGTGAAGACCTGCTCCAGATGGGTAAGGGAACATGTCCAATGCATAAAACTTAGGTTTTGAGGCATCTGTTCCTGTCTTGAAGGTGTGATGGTCAGCCCAGTGTTTTTGCCACTTAGGCTCAATTTCTTTGTGATTGTAAAAACTCATGCTGTCTCTCCAATTTTCGTGATGCTCCTATTATACCATTTTTAGGAAAAATATTGTTCCTCTTTTCGTGTTTTTTATCGTTTTAACCTTTAAATACTAGACATTTTTACTGATAGTTTCTCCAATTTATAGAATTTACCATTCAATTAATGCTTCATAAATAATATAGATGCAAGATAGTGCTTTTTATGGTAAAATATAGGAAAGTGCTTTCTCAGAAGGAGGGAAAAATGAACAAACAAACCATCGCTGTTTTAGGGCCTGGTTCTTGGGGTACTGCTCTGTCACAAGTTTTAAATGACAATGGACACGAAGTACGTATCTGGGGAAATATTCCTGACCAAATTGACGAAATCAATACACAACATACCAACAAACGCTATTTTAAGGATACTGTATTAGACGAAAAGATTGTTGCCTACCATGATTTAGCAGAAGTCTTGAAGGGCGTTGACGCTGTCTTGTTCGTAGTTCCAACTAAGGTGACCAGATTGGTAGCTCAACAAGTGGCTGCTGTTTTGGATCATAAAGTGGTGGTCATGCATGCTTCAAAAGGGCTCGAGCCCAATAGTCACAAACGTCTTTCAATCATTCTAGAAGAAGAAATCCCTCAAGAGTTCCGCAGTGAAATTGTGGTTGTATCTGGTCCTAGTCACGCAGAAGAAACAATCGTCCGCGACATTACCTTGATTACGGCTGCATCCAAGGATTTACAAACTGCTCAGTATGTTCAGGCGCTCTTTAGTAACCACTACTTCCGTCTTTATACCAATACAGATGTGATCGGAGTGGAAACAGCTGGTGCTCTTAAAAATATCATCGCTGTTGGTGCAGGCGCCCTCCATGGACTTGGATTTGGAGACAACGCTAAAGCTGCTATTATCACACGCGGTCTTGCAGAAATCACTCGTCTGGGGGTTAAACTTGGAGCAAATCCACTGACCTACAGTGGTCTTTCTGGAGTTGGGGATTTGATTGTTACAGGGACTTCTGTCCACTCACGTAACTGGCGTGCTGGAGATGCTCTTGGGCGTGGCGAAGCCTTGGCAGATATCGAAGCAAATATGGGAATGGTCATCGAAGGTATTTCAACAACCAAAGCTGCTTACGAATTGGCGCAAGAGCTTGGAGTCTATATGCCTATTACCCAGGCTATTTACCAGTTATTTATGAAAATGTTAATATTAAGGATGCTGTTTCTGAACTCATGAGTAACGAGTTCAAGGCAGAAAACGAGTGGTCTTAATCACCGTTAGAAAGGATGCTCATGAAGCAAAAAGTTAGAAAAGCTGTTATCCCTGCTGCGGGACTTGGAACTCGTTTCCTACCAGCAACCAAAGCCTTGGCCAAAGAAATGTTGCCAATCGTGGATAAGCCAACTATTCAATTCATCGTTGAAGAAGCTCTCAAGTCAGGAATTGAGGACATTCTCGTTGTAACAGGGAAATCAAAACGTTCGATCGAAGACCATTTTGATTCAAACTTTGAACTAGAATACAACCTCAAGGAAAAAGGAAAAACTGATCTCTTAAGATTAGTTGATGAAACAACCGGCATGCGCCTTCACTTCATCCGTCAAACACACCCACGCGGACTCGGAGATGCCGTTTTACAAGCCAAAGCTTTCGTCGGGAACGAACCCTTTGTGGTGATGCTCGGAGATGACCTCATGGATATCACTGATGATAGTGCTATTCCATTGACCAAACAACTCATGAATGATTATGAGCAAACTCATGCTTCTACTATCGCTGTGATGCCTGTCCCACACGAAGAAGTTTCTGCCTATGGTGTTATCGCTCCTCAAGGGGAAGGAAATGGCGGTCTTTACAGTGTTGAAACCTTCGTTGAAAAGCCAGCACCTGAAGACGCACCAAGTGATCTAGCCATCATCGGTCGTTACCTTCTCACACCTGAGATTTTCGGTATTCTTGAAAATCAAAAACCTGGTGCGGGAAATGAAATCCAACTAACAGATGCTATCGATACCCTCAACAAAACCCAACGAGTATTTGCTCGCGAGTTTAAAGGTGCACGTTACGATGTTGGAGACAAGTTTGGATTTATGAAGACATCCATTGAATACGCCCTCAAACATCCTCAAGTCAAAGATCATTTAAAAGACTACTTGATTGATCTTGGAAAAGAACTTTCAGGTGAATAACAAACCCTTAAAACCAGGTTGAATTTACCTGGTTTTTTTGTTGCCTAAATACCTCCAAAGCTAGTCCAAGCCTAATTTCTTGCAATCATTGCTTTTATGGTATAATAATAAGAGTGAGGAAAGAAATGAAGAATATATTATTATCTATGAAAGAAAAAGGACTGGCCTTACTGGAGTCCCTTAAAACAAAACTAAAAAATATACATCTAGGAAAAAAAGGTTCTAAAAATTCTAAAAAGAAAAAGCAAACCAAAACGAATATTTGGACTATCTTTGCCAATATCTTACTGGGAATCAAGGCAACCTTTAATACCCTATTCATTATCGCCTTTCTTGGTGGACTTTTAGGTACTGGGGTTGTTTTGGGTTATGCAGCTTCTCTATTTGACAAAGTAACCGTTCCTCAGACAGAAGATCTGGTCAAACAAGTGAATGATATCTCATCTATCTCCGATATTCGATATGCAGACGGCTCCTTAATTGGATCAATCGAAAGTGACCTCCTTCGAACTTCTGTTACATCTGACGCTATTTCAGATAATCTCAAGCAAGCTATTGTTGCAACCGAAGATGAACACTTTGCGGAACACAATGGTGTCGTTCCTAAAGCTGTGGTTCGTGCCAGTCTAGGAAAATTCATCGGCCTTGGTTCCTCTAGTGGAGGCTCTACCCTAACACAGCAACTTATCAAACAACAAGTAGTGGGTGATGCTCCTACACTTGCTCGTAAAGCAAGTGAGATTGTGGATGCCTTGGCCTTAGAGCGAGCCATGAGTAAGGATGAAATTCTAACCACCTATCTCAATGTTGCACCTTTTGGTCGTAACAATAAAGGTCAAAATATCGCAGGTGCTCAACAAGCTGCCAAAGGGATTTTTGGGGTTGACGCCAATCAGCTAACAATTCCTCAAGCAGCCTTCATAGCAGGATTGCCACAAAGTCCTATCTCCTACTCACCTTATGAATCAACTGGGGAAATGAAGAGCGAAGAGGATATGGAACTAGGTATCAAACGTTCAAAAGATGTCCTTTACAATATGTACAGAACTGGAGTGCTCAGTCAAGAAGACTACGAAACCTATAAGGCATATGACATTAAGCAAGACTTCTTGCCAGCAGAAAATGTAGACATAACTGCTAAGGGCTATCTCTACTTTACTGCTCTCGATGAAGCAACTAACCTCATGTATGATTATTTGGTACAAAAAGATAATGTTTCTGCCCAAGAACTCAAGAACGAATCTATTCAAAAATCTTATCGTGAATTAGCTGAAAAAGAGATTAAAAATGGAGGTTATCGAGTCACAACTACCATTGATAAAACAATCCATACAGCTATGCAAAATGCAGTCGCAAACTATGGTTACCTTGTAGATGATAGCTCAGGTCAACCTGAAGTTGGAAATGTCTTAATGGATAATCAAACAGGAGCAATTTTAGGTTTTATAGGCGGACGAGATTACCAAAACAATCAAAATAATCATGCTTTTGATACTAAACGCTCTCCTGCCTCTACTACTAAGCCACTATTAGCTTATGGTATTGCTATTGACCAAGGATTGATGGGAAGTGCTAGTATCCTATCAAACTATCCTACCAACTTTGCTAACGGAACCCCTATCATGCACGTCAACAGTCCAGGAACAGCTATGATAAACCTTAAGGAAGCCCTCAATTATTCATGGAACATCCCTGCCTACTGGACCTATCGTATGCTCCGTGAAAAAGGAGTTGATGTCCGCTCCTACATGGAAAAAATGGGTTATGAAATCCCAGAATATGGTATTGAAAGTCTTCCTATGGGAGGAGGAATTGAAGTTACTGTAGCTCAACATACAAATGGATATCAGACACTTGCTAATAATGGAATTTACCATAAAAAATACATGATTTCGAAAATCGAAAAAAACAATGGCGAGGTCATTTATGAGCATAAAGACGAACCTGTTCAGGTCTACTCTAAAGCTACTGCAACCATTATGCAAAGTCTACTGAGAGATGTACTTTCATCCCGGATAACTACAAGCTTCCAAAGCGATCTTTATAGCATAAATTCCAGTCTAGCAGGTGCTGATTGGATTGGGAAAACTGGTACAACTAACGAGGAAGGTGATATGTGGCTCATGCTTTCAACGCCACGATTGACTCTTGGTGGTTGGGTTGGTCACGATGATAATAGTCCCCTAGCTAACGGCGCATACTTCCGTAATGCTAAGTACATGGCTAATCTGGTAAATGCTATTCAACAAGCTTCTCCTTCTGCCTGGGGAACTGAGCGTTTCAGCCTTGATTCAAGTGTAACTTCTTCTCAAGTTCTTAAATCAACTGGTCAAAAGCCAGGACGAGTTAATCTCAACGGAAAAGATTACGAAATTGGTGGAGAGACTGTTACAAGTTACTGGGCCAACCAAGCTGGTGCCCCAACTACGACATTCCACTTTGCAATTGGTGGTAGTGAGGCTGACTATCGACATGCTTGGAATACAATTGTTGGAAATTTAATAAAACAAGACAACAAAGATAAAGACAAGGATAAGGATAAGGATAAAGATAAAGACAAGGATAAGGATAAAGATAAAGATAATAACAATAATAACAGCTCTTCTTCGAATAGGTCTCAACGCTAACATACCTATTATCAAGAGTATGTCACCTAACTCGACTTTTATATGAATCACTATCAAAAAAATATTTTTAAGGGAACCATTTACTCCCTCCTATCTGGATTAATATGGGGTATTTGTGGCATTTTAGGAGAATTCTTCTTTACGCATTATCAAGTATCATCCGGCTGGATTACTTCCATGCGACTAAGCCTTGCAGGTAGTTTCGTGCTTATCTTGTCTAGCTTTAAGTTTCGCTCACAGCTATTCGATATCTGGAGAAAGCGCAAAAACTACTTGCCTTTTCTGGCTTATGCCATCTTAGGAATCTTCTCTGTTCAGTATTTCTTCTATCTCTGCGTAGAATACTCTAATGCGACAACTGCAACCATCCTACAATTTATCAGTCCTGTCTTCATTCTCATCTACAACCGCATCATCTACAAGAAAAAGGCTTCTAAAAAAGCGATTTTCTATGTTTTGACTGCTATGCTTGGGGTCTTTTTGATGGCTACCAAAGGCGATTTGTCTAAGTTATCCATCACTCCTATCGCCTTACTAACTGGACTTCTCAGTGCGCTGGGCGTTATGTTTAATGTCATCTTACCCCAGCCATTTGCTCGAAAATACGGTTTTGTTCCCACTGTTGGTTGGGGAATGATGCTAGCTGGACTCTTTAGTAATTTTCTCTATCCTGTTTATAGAATCAGTTTTCAACTGGATTGGGTGAGCATCTTGATTTGTTTGACCATTGCCTTTTTTGGAACAGCTTTTGCCTTTTTCCTATCTATGAAGGCTGTCTCGCTAGTATCCCCATTGGTGGTGTCAGTGGTTAGTGCAAGTGAACCGCTATCCTCTGCTATTCTAAGCGTTCTATTTCTAGGTCTGGTCTTGGACGGCTACCTACTATTAGCTATGATTTTGATTATTATTCCCATGATCTTCTTATCCATCGAAGAATCAAAGGACAAACTGAAAGAATCTTCTTTTAACACTTAAGGCTTCAATTTTGAAGCCTTTTTTGGTAGAATAGTAAGCATTACAAAGAGTGAGGAGACCCCTATGACTGCTACAAAAATGAATGCACAAGAAATTATCCAATTTATTGCAAATGCTGAGAAAAAAACAAGTGTAAAAGTGACCTTTGAGGGGCAACTTGCCGGAGCTATCCCTACTTCTGTTACCAAACTTGGAAATGTTCTTTTTGGAGACTGGAAGGATATCGCACCTCTTCTTGAAGGACTAACAGAAAATAAAGACTATGTTGTTGAGCAAGATGCTCGCAACTCAGCTGTACCTCTCCTTGATAAACGCGATATCAATGCTCGTATCGAGCCAGGCGCTATCATCCGTGACCAGGTTGAGATTGGCGACAACGCTGTTATCATGATGGGAGCTGTGATCAATATTGGTGCTGAAATCGGTGCTGGCACTATGATTGACATGGGTGCTATTCTAGGTGGACGTGCTATTGTTGGTAAAAATAGTCACGTGGGTGCGGGAGCTGTTCTTGCAGGTGTTATCGAACCAGCTAGTGCAGAGCCTGTCCGTGTCGGTGATAATGTACTCATCGGTGCTAACGCTGTGGTTATCGAAGGTGTTCAAATTGGTAGCGGATCTGTTGTTGCAGCAGGTGCCATCGTCACTCAAGATGTTCCAGAAAATGTTGTGGTGGCAGGTGTTCCGGCTCGTATCATCAAAGAAATTGATAGCCAAACTCAACAAAAAACAGCGCTAGAGGATGCGCTTCGTACCTTGTAATTAGTAACAGAGGCGGAAACTTTTCCAGCCTCTTTATCGTATCAATAGAAGGAAATTAGATATGTTAGATTTGATTCAGACTCGACGCGACCTTCACCAAATTCCTGAGATCGGTTTAGAAGAAGTCAAGACTCACGCTTATTTACTAAATGTCATTGAGAAATTAACAGCTGGTAAGGATTTTGTTCAGATTCGTACTTGGCAAACAGGTATTTTTAGTGTATTTACAGGGAAGTCAGCCAGAACGTACTATCGGTTGGCGGACAGATATCGACGGACTCCCAATCGTTGAACAAACAGGTCTTGCCTTTGCCTCTCAGCACCCAGACCGTATGCATGCTTGTGGACATGATTTTCACATGACCATTGCCCTAGGAAGTCTCGAACGTGCTCTAGAAAAGCAACCAAAAAAACAACCTCCTCTTTCTCTTCCAACCTGCCGAGGAAAACGAAGCAGGTGGCATGCTCATGTATGAAGACGGAGCCTTTGGCGACTGGTTACCTGACCAATTCTATGGGCTTCATGTTCGTCCAGACCTAAAAGTTGGTCAGATTGCGACCAATACCCATACACTCTTTGCAGGAACTTGTGAAGTCAAGATTCGCTTCAAGGGTAAAGGTGGTCACGCTGCCTTTCCACATCAAGCAAACGACGCTCTGGTTGCAGCTAGCTATTTTGTCACTCAAGTTCAGTCAGTTGTCAGCCGTAATGTCGATCCTATCGAGGGAGCTGTCGTCACTTTCGGTGTCTTTCAAGCTGGAACAACCAATAATGTCATCGCTGATACAGCTTTCTTGCATGGAACCATTCGAGCTCTCACACATAGCATGAGCCTCTTAGTTCAAAAACGTGTCAAAGCCATCGCTGAAGGTGTCGCAGCTGCTTTTGATATGGATGTGGAAGTTGAACTCAAGCAGGGAGGTTACCTACCTGTCGAAACAACCCTGAATTAGCTCGAGAATTGATGACCTTCTTTGATGAAAAAGAGGGAATTGAACTAATCGACATCGAACCTGCCATGACAGGAGAAGACTTTGGTTATCTTCTCTCCAAGGTTCCCGGTGTCATGTTCTGGCTAGGTATTGATAGTCCCTACGCCCTTCACCATCCAAAGATGAGCCCTAAAGAAGAAGCTCTAGCTATCGGTGTCGAAGCTGTATCAAGCTTCTTAGCAAAGAAAGCTGCGGAGTAAACTATGAAAAAAAGCTTACGCAAGCAGGTCTTGCAAGAACTCAAATCTCTATCAGCCGAAGAAAAGGAAGTCATGGACGTTTGGTTGACTGAGCAACTACTTCTACATCCCTTCTACAAGGAAGCAAAAACCATCGCCACTTACCTGTCTTTTCCTCATGAATTTCAGACAGCTAGACTCATTGAACAAGCTCAAAAAGATGGGAAGACACTTCTCATTCCCAAAACCTATCCACATGGGAAAATGGACTTTGTTCTATATGAACCAGAAAAACTCGAAAGAAATTCTTTTGGACTTCTTGAACCTCAAGGAGACTTCACAATCCTTGAACCCTCTCAGATTGACCTGATTCATGTACCTGGTTTGGCTTTCAATCCTTCTAGATATCGGGTTGGCTACGGTGGTGGCTACTACGACCGCTACTTGGAGCATTTCTCAGGTCATACTATTAGTACGATTTATCCATGTCAGATTCAGAATTTTCAACCTGAGCACTACGATATTCCTGTTGAGGAGGTACTCATCTATGAAAGAGATTTTTGATCGTCGGTATCCTGCCACGAGCTTCTTTCTACTCGTGACAACCCTGGTTTTTGTACTCATGTTTCTAACCAGTGGTTTCAACTATACCAGCGCAGCCACCTTGTATAAATTCGGAGCTGTGTATCCCCCTGCTATCAAGGCCATGCCTGAACAAATCTGGCGCTTATTCTCCGCAACCTTTGTCCACATTGGCTTGCAGCACTTTTTAGTTAATATGCTATCCCTCTACTTTTTGGGACGTCAGATGGAGCAAATCTTTGGCTCCAAACAGTTTTTCTTTATCTACCTTCTATCAGGTATGATGGGAAATCTCTTTGTCCTAGTTTTTAGTCCCAATGCTATTACTGCAGGTGCTTCAACTGCCCTCTACGCTATGTTTGCCTCAATTGTTGTTCTCCGATATGCTTCACGCAATCCCTATCTCCAACAGCTTGGTCAATCCTACCTCTCCCTCTTAGTCATCAATCTAGTAGGTAGTGTCTTGATCCCTGGCATCAGCCTGGCTGGACATCTTGGAGGAGCTGTCGGTGGTGCATTACTGGCTATCGTCTTCCCCGTCCGAGGAGAACGAAAAATTTACACACCAGGCCAACGTGGTCTAGCAACGCTAGCCTTTATCACTTTATCAGCCTTGATGCTTTTTGTGGGCTTGTTATAAGCTAGTCTCATCTAGGGAGTATCTTTATTTTCAAACAAAAATTAATTCACTTATCTCATATATAAAAACACCTCAAGAACTAGAGTCTTTTCTAGTCCTTGAGGTGTTTCTTATTACAGCGGTTCGATTTTTATGCTATTAATCATTGGGGACAAACCACAAGCCTTTATTATTTTTTTCTAAATAGTCTCTGAATTCTTTTGAATGGTAAGCATCTTTGATTGCCTTTGCCCAGTCACTATCTTTATTTTCCTCTTTAACGACCACTTGCAAAATCAAATGGTCCAAGATATCTTCTTGCAACAAGGCTGTTGAAGCATCGATTCCTGCACTGTAGACAATACTTCCTGTTATGACTGCGTAATCAAAGTCATCCAAAGCTCTAGGGATATTGGCTGAATCCATTTCCGTAATCTCAAGTTGATAAGGGTTTTCAATAATGTCATCTTTTGTCAATTTCGAAACAGATGCATTTGGATCCATTTTTAACCAACCTGCTTTTTCAAGCAACTTGTAAGCACGAGCTGTATTTGAAGCATCACTCGGAATGGCAATTTTAGCACCTTTTGAAATAGCTTTTAAATCTTTATTCTTAGATGAGAAGATACCTGCTGGAATTGTTGGAATTTTACTAATAGCAACAAGATCTCCATTTTGCGTTTTATTGAAATTTTCCATATAAGCAGTATGTTGCTCAACATTGACGTCAATCTCACCTTCATTTAGAGCTGTATCATTCTGTAGTAAGTCTGAAAATTCCACTACTTTAAATTGATACCCTTCTTTTTCTAAGATGGGAATAATCGCATCTTCAAATAAGACTGTATAAGGTCCTGCCGCTTTCCCATACTTGATAACCTTCTTATCAGAAGACTGCTCTTTTGTAGCTTCTTTACTTCCACTATTTGTTGAACATGCTACTAAAAACAGTAGCCCTACTAAAAATAGAATCACACTTGTTAGTTTTTTCATTGAGTTTACCTTTCCTTCTATCTAAATTTAAGAGATAAATAATTTCCAATTGCTTGAATTAACTGTACAATCACAATCAATATCACGACCGTAGCAAACATCAGAGGGGTATTAAAGCGTTGGTAACCATAAGTTAAGGCCAAATCACCAACTCCCCCACCTCCAATCGTACCTGCCATAGCAGTTGCACCAAGCAAACCAATTGTTCCTGTTGTCAAGGCTAAAATAAGCGAGGCTTTGCTTCCGGTAATAGAAAATACCAGATAATCTGCAATGTACTGGCTCCCATTGCTTGAGCTGCCTCTAATACACTAGATTTCACTTCCAATAAAGAAGCCTCTATTAAGCGAGCTAGGTAGGGTGAAATATACAAAACCAGGGGGGAACAATGGCTGCAGTCGTACCGATACGAGTTCCCACGATAATTTTTGTCACTGGAGCTATAAACACCAATAGAATAACAAAAGGAACTGAACGGACGATATTTACAATACCATTGATAATCCAAAATACAACTAAATTTTCCTTTAGACCACCTTTTCTGCATAAAGTCATTGCTAAGCCCAGCGGAATCGCTAGTAGCATTCCAAAAAATAAGGACCAACCAATCATATAGATGGTTTGATTCGCTGATTCAACTAATTTATCACTACTAATTTGTAGCCAATCCTTCACCATATACAACCCTCTCTATTGAAACTTGATTTTTACGAACATAGTTCTCGACCTCTTTGAGTATATTTTCTGCCCCTTCAATTTGGATAAACAAGATTCCTAAAACTGTTTCCCCTACTTCATTTACAGAAGCAGATAAAATCCGTGTCGAAACCTTATATTCCTTATTGATTCTTGATAGAAGATCCTGTTCTGAATTCTCACCTAAAAAAGTCAATCTATAGATAGGATATCGTTGATCAAGCTTTTTTAAAATACTCCGCGGAATATTGTGATTCACAATGGTATGAATAAAACTTCTTGTCAAGTCATTCTTTGGAGAAGTGAACAAATCTACAACGCTACCTTGTTCTACGATTTCCCCATGTTCCATGACAGCCATTTTATTGCAAATTTCCTTGACAACTTCCATCTCATGAGTAATCATCAAGATTGTAATCCCAAAATTTTGATTGATTTTTTTTAATAATTTCAAGATGGATTGCGTTGTTTTAGGATCTAAAGCGCTTGTCGCCTCATCACAGAGTAGAATCTCTGGATTTGTGGCTAAAGCTCTAGCGATACCTACACGTTGTTTTTGTCCACCCGACAATTTATTTACTGGAACATCCTTTTTATCCTTTAAGTCCACAAAATCAAGTAGTTCTTCTACTCTTTGAGCGATATCACTCTTATTCTTTCTTAACAATACCAAAGGAAGTGCAATATTTTGAAATACAGTTCTTGTTTCTAATAAACTAAACTGTTGAAATACCATTCCGATTTTTTTCCGAAGTTGATTGAGTTCATTTTCTGTCAAATCTTTGATTCGTTTACCTGCGACAATAACATCGCCCTCATTCGGCTTCTCTAATCCATTTACCATTCTTAGCAATGTTGACTTCCCAGCACCTGAATAACCGATAATTCCAAAGATGTCACCCTTTTCAATTTTTAGAGAAACTTTATCTAAGGCAATAACCGTATGCTGTTTAGTTTGAAACTGTTTCGTAACATCTCTTAATTCAATCATTTACTCCCCTTTCTCTACAAGTTTCTCTAAAGATTCTTTCCCAATTCTTGCTAGCAAGTTCGAAGTAGCAAGAAGAGCTGCTGGATCCACTTGAAACTCTGGATGGTGTAAAGGATAAGATTCGCCTGTTCCTACCAGGATAAACATTCCTTTAATCTTTTCTTGATAAAACGCAAAATCTTCTCCACCTAAACTATCTGCTGGTTTGACTATTTCCAATCCACTTTTTTGAGCAATTTCTGAGACAAACTCAGCTAGTTCTCCATCATTCTTGCTTGCTGGCGGTCCTGCTATCCAATTGATCTCAGATTTCAAACGAAAGGCTTGTGAAATATTTTCTGTTAGTTCATAAATTCTCTTTTTGATAAATTGCCTATCCACTACATCTAAAGTTCTGACTGTCCCTTCAACAAAAGTATCTTCTGGTATCACATTCCAAGTTGCTCCAGCTTTTATATGAGTTACACTAATTAAGTTTGTTGAAAAAGGATTGACATTTCTACTGATGATTGACTGTAAAGCTGTCACTAATTGGGTTGTTCCAATGATGGGATCAATTCCCTGATCCGGGTGAGCTGCATGAGTACCTACTCCTCGTAGAGCGATTTGAAAACGATCCACAGCTGCTGTAACACTACCTACTTTAATAGCGACAGTTCCTACAGGCAAAGAAGGATTGGCATGTAAACCAAATATAGCATCAACATCATCCAAAACGCCCGTTTCCATCACATGAACAGCTCCAGAAAAATCTCCTCGGCTGGTTGAAAGATAATTTTTATAGTACCTTTTAAGTCTTTTCTTAGCGCATGCAACTGGAGTGCTGCTCCATATACAGAAGTCAAATGGAAATCATGGCCACATGCATGCATCACATTTGAATGGATAGAACGATAGGCTAGAGATGTATTCTCTTGGATAGGAAGGGCATCAATATCTGTTCTGATGGCAATTGTTGGTCCACTCTCATCACCTCTAACAATTGCTACTAGACCCGTTCTTAATGGTAAATCTAGAATCTCAATGCCAGCATTTTCTAATAACTGTCTTACTCGTTTCGTTGTCTCAAATTCTTCAAATGACAATTCGGGGTGACTATGAAACCATTTAAATTCTTCTTCTAAATGAGATTGACTGATACTCATGTTAATCTCCTCCATTTCATCCATTTAGATTGTCACCATCTTACCACTCCTCCTTGTGTTTTCCTAATATATATTGACTATCAATCCGATTAATTTTTTTTATATCAGCAAAAGAAAAAACTCTAAAAAGCTTGTTTTTATTAGCTTTCCAGAGTTTCTTTTATTTCTAGTTTTTTAAAAATCAGACGGGGATATAGATTTTTTATCAATTTGATTGGATTTTTTTATAACCCTTCTTTCATGACAAAATAAGCACGCACTTTGGGTGCCACTTGCATTCCAAAGAGTTCAATGGCTCGTAGAACTTGATCATGTGGCATAGAACCAAGTGGTAGGTGCAACATAAAGCGATCCAAGTCTAAATCCTCAATCATACGAATCAACTTTTCTGCTACCTGATCTGGATTTCCCACAAACATAGCGCCATTTGGACCCACCTGCTCAAGATATTGCTCATAACGTAATTCCTGCCAGTGTGGTCGGTCTTTGGAAATCGCATCTACCACTTGCTTGGTAGGATGGAAATAATCTTTCACTGCCTGCTCGCCATCTTCAGCAATCCAACCCCAAGAATGTGCTCCCACTTTCAAGTCCTTATCAGCATGACCCGCTTCGCTTCCAATCTCACGATAAGCCTGAATCAATTGTTTAAAATAGCGAGGATTGTCACCGATAATCGCATAGACAATCGGCAAACCAGCATGAGCAATCTTGACTGTTGACTCAACGTTTCCCCCCGTCGCTACCCACAAGGGCAATTTCCCCTGAACTGGACGTGGATATACTTCTTTTCCAGCAATACTCTGGGTCAGTTGTCCACGCCAGTTCACTTTGGTGCTTTCATTTGCCAGCTGAAGCAGGTCCAATTTTTCATCAAAGAGAGCTTCATAGTCTTTCAAGTCATAGCCAAACAGTGGGAAAGACTCGGTGAATGAACCACGCCCTGCCATAATCTCTGCACGGCCATTTGACAAGGCATCGATGGTGGCATATTGTTGGAACAAGCGAATCGGATCCATACTCGAGAGAATGCTGACTGCACTAGTCAAACGAATTTTCTTGGTATTGACTGCCCCAGCTGCAAGAACAATCTCTGGCGCCGATACTGCAAAGTCTTCCCGATGATGCTCCCCAATCCCGTACACATCCAAACCAACCTTATCAGCGAGCTCAATCTCTGCCACCAACTGACGAATGCGTTCATCATGACTGTAAATTTGTCCAGTCCCCCTCTAACGCTGTTGTTTCTCCAAATGTTGAAATTCCTAGTTCTACCATACTGATTTTCTCGCTTTATTATTAGTTATTTGGGTATTCTATCACTAGTCAGTTATAGTTGCAATAAATTTGCTCATTAGAAAAGACCTTGATTAAGTAGACATTTTTAGTTCATTGTATGGCCATTTAAATTGGTGAGAGAAAAGAGTATAGGGCCGTTAGAACGATAGCATCTGTGTCTTTAGCAACATTCTCTTCTGCGCTCGTGAGAACTTGGACATCACGTGGATATTTTCGCTAAAACAATCATTGGATCACGATTGGGTCCTTAGTGATGATCCTATAAGAAAAATGAGATGAAAATCATCTCACTCTTCTTATCCTTAAAACCCATTATTGTCACTGAGTTCTTTGAACCAGTGGCCTGATTTTTTCAAGCGGCGTTCTTGTGTTTCTAAGTCAAGCTCGACCAAACCATAGCGGTTTTTATAGCTGTTGAGCCATGACCAACAGTCGATAAAGGTCCAAATCAAGTAGCCTTTACAGTTAGCACCATCTTCAATGGCGCGATGAAGTTCAGCCAGATGACCTTTGACAAAGTCAATACGATAATCATCCTGAATCATTCCATTTTCGCGGAATTTATCTTCACCTTCAACGCCCATCCCATTCTCTGTCAACATCCACTCGATATTACCATAGTTTCCTTGATATTTTGAGCGATATGATAGATCCCTTGTTCATAGATTTCCCAACCGCGGTGTGGATTGATTTTACGACCAGGCATGACATAAGGTTCATAAAAATGTTCTGGCAAGAGAGGACTGTCAGGATGCTTAGCAAAACGTGGCGCCATGACACGCAAAGGTTGGTAGTAGTTGACTCCAAGGAAATCTACTGTGTGCTTACGAATAAGTTCCAACTCCTCCGCTGTAGAATCTGGCAGCAAATCATGCTCAGCTAAAATCTCCACCAATTCTTCTGGATAAGTTCCTAAGACAGATGGATCAAGGAAAGATTGTGCCTGAAAGAGGTCGGCAATGCGAGCTGCTTTTACATCGGCAGGATGCTGGCTACGTGGATAGGCTGGTGTCAAGTTGAGGACAATTCCAATCTTAGAACCAGGTAATACTTCATGACAAGCCTTAACTGCAAGAGTGCTGGCTAGTTGGGTATGATAGGCAACCTTTACTGCTGCTTTGGCATCTACCTTATGAGGGTAATGCGCATCATAGAAATAGCCAAACTCTACAGGAACGATAGGCTCATTGAAGGTAATCCATTGGTCTACCAAGTCTCCATAAGTTTCAAAACAGAAACGCGCATAGTCTTCATAAGCTTTAATGGTTGCCTTATTTTCCCAACCATCTCCATCCTCTTGAAGGGCAAAAGGCAGGTCAAAGTGATAAAGATTGACTAACAAACGAATGCCCTTAGCCTTAATAGCTTCAAAGACCTGACGGTAAAAAGCCACACCTTGAGGATTGACTTCTCCACGACCCTGTGGAAAAATACGAGACCACTGGATAGAAGTCCGAAAGGCTGTATGCCCTGTTTCTAACAATAGTTCGATATCCTTTTCCCAGTTCTCATAGAAGGTCGATGTTTTGTCTGGTCCAATCCCATTGTAGTAGCGATTTGGCTCTACTTGGTACCAATAATCCCAGAGATTATCTCCCTTGCCGTCACTAAAGGCACTCGCCCTTCTGTCTGTGGCCCAGAAGTTGAGGAACCCCAGACAAAAATCCTTTTGGAAATATTAGCATAGCTCTACCTCTTTATTTACTCTTTTTATCTTTATTTTATCTCATTATAAAGAAAAAACAAGGCAAAAACTAGTTACATTTTTGTCTTGTTTTTCTTCTGATTATAGATTTTATTTGTTTGTTAGGATTTCAAGAGTTTCAAGCAAGTTATCTGTATGAACTTCGATTGTATCTCCTGTCGCCTTAATCTTGACTTCTACAATCCCGTCAGCTGCTTTCTTACCAACAGTGATGCGGATTGGAAGACCAATCAAGTCGCTGTCACTGAATTTAACACCGACACGTTCATTACGGTCATCTGTCAAGACTTCGTAGCCTTTATTGACCAAGGCTTCTTCGATACGATCTGTCAATGCAAGACTTTCTTCATCCTTGACATTAACTGGAATCAAATGTACATCAAATGGCGCCAATTCTTTAGGGAAGTTGATTCCCCAAGCATAACGATATTCACCTTTTGGAGTCTTGTTAACAAAGAGGCGAGCATGTTGTTCCATGACTGCTGAAAGGAGACGGCTGACACCGATACCATAGCATCCCATGATAATTGGAACTGCACGACCGTTTTCGTCCAAGACATCTGCTCCCATACTTGCTGAGTAGCGAGTTCCGAGTTTAAAGATGTGACCAATTTCGATACCACGGGCAAAATTGAGAACACCTTGTCCATCTGGAGAGATTTCACCCTCACGAACTTCACGGATATCGACATACTCAGCACTGAAGTCACGACCCGGGTTGACACCAGTCAAGTGGTAACCATCTTCGTTAGCACCTACAACAGCATTGCGACTATCTTGCACCTTGCGGTCTGCGATAATCTTGACCTTTTCTGGAAGATTGACTGGGCCAAGTGAACCAAAGTCCGCTCCCAATAATTCTTTCACTTCTGCCTCGGTTGCAGGTTCCAAGAAATCTGCTCCAAGGTAGTTTCAATTTGACTTCATTGAGTTGATCATTGCCAACGAGTAGGGCAACAACTGGCTCCTCGTCTGCGATATAAACCAAGGTCTTGATTGTTTGCTCTTCAGAAACATTTAGGAAGGCTGCTACTTCATCAATCGATTTGACACCTGGTGTTTCCACACGAGCTACTTGATCTTCAGTCACAACACGGTTGCTTTGTTTGTAGGCGTTAGTTGCCATTTCCAAGTTAGCTGCATAGCTTGACTCACTTGAGTAGGCAATAGTATCTTCACCAGAAACCATCCATTTAAGCAATTCTGCTTTAATTTCTTCTTGCACTTCTGCAGGGATTTCATCAAACGACGCAACAGATTTATCCAAGACTACCCAACGATTCAGGTCTGTACGAGCAGGTGTGATGGCCATAAACTCTTGGCTATCCTTACCTCCCATGGCTCCACCGTCACCGATGATGGCTTTAAAATCCAAGCCACTACGAGTGAAAATACGTTCGTAGGCTGCCTTGTACTCATCATAAGTTACATCCAAGCTATCGTAGTTAGCGTGGAAGCTATAACCATCTTTCATGATGAACTCACGGGTACGAAGAAGTCCATTACGTGGACGTTTTTCATCACGGTACTTAGGTTGAATTTGGTAGAGGTTCAGCGGTAATTGCTTGTAAGATTTAACAGAATCACGGACAATCGCTGTGAACGTTTCTTCGTGAGTTGGACCCAAGATAAAGTCTGACTTCTCACGATTTTTCAATTTGTACAAGTCTTCACCGTAGGTTTCATAACGGCCAGATTCACGCCAAAGGTCAGCACTAAGAAGGGCTGGAGCCAACATTTCAACAGCGCCCATCTTGTCAAACTCTTGACGCATGATGTTCTTGGCTTTTTCGATTACACGGTTAGCAAGTGGCAGGTAAGAATAGACTCCTGCTGATACTTGGCGAACATAACCAGCACGCAACATAAGGGCGTGGCTGATAACTTGAGCATCGCTTGGCATTTCGCGAAGCGTTGGAATAAGCATTTTACTTTGTTTCATATTTTTCCTCTAATTCTTAAAAGAAGGTACGCATGATGTCGTTCCAAGTCACGGCGATCATCAAGACAACCATAATCACAACTCCAACTAGAGTAACATAGGTTTCAATTTCTTGTTTCAGTGGTTTGCGGCGAATAGCCTCGATGATATTGAGCACGATTTTTCCACCATCTAGTGCCGGGATAGGAATCAAGTTGAAAATCCCGATATTGATGGAAATTATAGCCAAGAAGAACAAAACATTCTCAAGACCATTTTTAGCAGCGTCACTACTTGCCTTAAAGATAGCAACAGGTCCACCCAATTTATTCAAGTCAGGTTGGAAAATCAAGTTTCAAGGCATTGAGAATCCGCAAGGCCGAGTCAGCTGCAGAGGTGAATCCACCTACAAACATAGACCAGATATCTGATTTGAGTCTTGGTTGAACACCTAGAATATAGCGACCTTGGTTTTCCTCAGGGGTCACACTGACTTGCTTCTCAGTCCCATTTTCAGAGACTGTTACATCCAATACAGGCGCTGTTTTATCTTTGGTCTCTACTTCAACTGCCTGAATCAAATCTTGCCAGTTACTAATTTCGTGTGAACCGACTTTAGTGATTTGTGCTGTATTTTCAACACCGACCTTAGCAATCGCGCTATCAGGGATGATACTAAAGTTATTGCTTTGCGTATCTCGAACGCCACCTTGCATGAAAATCAAAATCCAAAAAACGATGACTCCTAGAATAAAGTTATTCATAGGACCTGCAAAGTTGGTAATCAACTTGCCCCAGACAGTCGCATTTTGATACTGAACATCTAGCGGAGCGATACGAACTTCCGTCCCATCAGCTTCTACAATGGTCGCATCATGGTCTACGGAGAAAGTTTTTTCCTCTTCCAAAACCAGACCTGTGATAAAGAGTTTATCCTCAAAGTCAAACTGGGTTACATGCATAGGAAGAGCCGTTTGGTCGACCTTCTTACCAGAAAGATTGATACGCTTCACCTTACCATCTTCGGCCAAGGTCAAACTAACAGGAGTTCCTGTCTTAATTTCTGTGGTATCCTCACCCCAACCTGCCATGCGGACATAACCACCAAGCGGTAGGAGACGAATCGTGTATGCAGTCCCGTCTTTCCCGATATGGGCAAAAATCTTCGGACCCATACCAATGGCAAATTCACGAACCAGAATTCCAGACTTCTTAGCAAAGTAGAAATGGCCGAACTCGTGAACCACCACGATAATTCCAAAAACAAGGATAAAGGTTAATAATCCTAACATTTAATATTTGTTCACCTTTCCTTAAAATAAGCCAAAGAGGTGCATAATAGGGAAAACAGCCAACATAGAGTCAAAGCGATCCAGTACTCCACCATGGCCTGGGATAAAGAAGCCCGAATCCTTGACACCAAAATGGCGTTTCATAGCACTCTCAATCAAGTCACCCAATTGCCCTGCAATACTAAAGAAATAGCAAAGAGCATCATTTTGTAAATGCCGTAAGGAAGGGCAACCGTACTATCCACTAACATAAAGATAAGAGTGACAAGCATGGCAGCTAAAATTCCACCAAAGGCTCCCTCGATTGATTTGTTCGGAGAGACTCTCGGAGCCAATCTTCTCTTACCAAAATTCATTCCGACCAAGTAAGCACCACTATCAGTTGCCCATACGATACAGAGGGCCAAGAGGGCTTTATCCAAACCTGCGATTCGAGCATCCACTAAAGCATTGAATCCAAAACCAACATAGAAACTCATGGCAATCGGGTATACAGCATCTTCAATGGTGTAATTCTTGCTAAAAACAGTGCAACCTAACATGATAAAAATCACAACACCATATGCGACAACATTCCCATCTACAGGTAAAAATGTCAAGTAGTTTTCTAGGGGGATTGTCAGTGCAAAAGTCGCTAATAAGGTCAGCAGCCCCTCAGGGGTCATGGTGTTTAACCCTTTCATCTGAAGCAACTCGTAAACCCCTAGCATGGCTAGAAGTCCCATAGCAATCTGTAACCAAAGCCCACCAATCACCAAGAGCGGGATAAAGATTGCTAATGCCAGAGCGGCAAATATGGTTCTCTTTAATAAATCCTTTCATAACTTTTCCTAAACTCCTCCAAATCGACGATTGCGGCGATTATACTCTGCAATAGCTTCTTTCAAAGCTTCCTCATCAAAGTCAGGCCACAAAACATCTGTGAAATAAAGTTCACTATAAGCTGCTTGCCAAGGCAAGAAATTGCTCAAGCGAAGCTCCCCACTCGTTCGAATGATTAAGTCCGGATCACGCAAGACCTTAGGCAAATGCCCTGTAAAGAGGTATTCCCCAATCAACTCTTCTGTAATATCGCCTGGATTCACCTTAGCATCCAAAACATCCTGTGCAATCAATTTGACCGCTTGTGTAATCTCAGCTCGTCCACCGTAATTAAGGGCAAAGTTAAGAATCAAACCTGTGTTTAACTTGGTCAACTCTTCCGCCTTTTTCAAAGCTTCAAAAGTTTGTTTTGGCAAGCGATCGGTTTCCCCAATCATTTGGATCTTCATGTTCTTTTGGTGCAATTCGGGGACATACTTATCATAAAATTCAACAGGCAAGTTCATGATAAACTTGACTTCCTGGTCTGGACGTGTCCAATTTTCAGTAGAGAAGGCATAGACAGTCATAGCCTTGACACCCATATCACTAGCAGCAATGGCTACCGTTCTCAAAGCATCCATCCCAGCCTTATGCCCAAAGACACGTGGCTGCATCCGTTTTTTAGCCCAACGACCATTACCATCCATGATAACTCCGATATGTGCTGGCACCACTGCTGGTGTTTCTGTTACTTTATCTTTTTTTAAAAATCCAAACATGATTGTGTTCCTATTCAAAAATCTATCGTTTCATTATACCATATTTTTCGCTTTCTTCTATCATATTCTCTTATTCTAAGGCGGAATTCCCTATATGACTCCTATCTTTCTAAACTAAGAAGCCTTGCATTTCCCAAAGAAAGTTGATACAATAAAACATAAAGATTTATCCTTGTTCAATCACAGGGGTTTTTTATTGAAAGGATCTTATCATGTCAAAAAAACTACAACGTAAAAAACAATTAAGAAACAGCCTTCGTCGCTCAGGTGCACTTTCAAATGCTGTAAACAAGGTTGTCGAAGAAACAAAAAAAGTTGTGAAGCATGCTGAAAAAGCAGCAAGTGAAGCAGGAAAAGCTGTCTCTAAGCAAGTAGAAAAAGCTGTAGAAGCAACTAAAGAGCAAGCCCACAAGCTTACAACTTCTGTTGAAGATTTCGCAGCTGACCTAGGCGGACTTCCACTTGACCGTGCTAAAACTTTCTACGATGAAGGGATTAAATCTGCTGCTGACTTCAAAAACTGGACAGAAAAAGAACTCCTTGCCTTGAAAGGAATCGGTCCAGCTACTATCAAGAAATTAAAAGAAAACGGCATCAAGTTCAAGTAATCTTTCTTGTCCCTTGCATTTCCGTCAAAAACTTGTTAAAATAAAGCCATTAGAGGTGTTTTGAGTCCCACATTTTACAGAAAGTGGCGGAGCTGAGAAGTCCACAAATGTGTCAAAACTGGTTGCTAATGGATGAAAATGAAATAAACAAAGTTGCGGGCTCTGCCCGAAATTGGGTGGTACCGCGGATAAATACATTCGTCCCTGTCAAATTAATGACAGGGGCGATTTTTATTTTAGACCCCTAGCCAAAGGAGGTTGTCATGAAACAATCTTTCAAAACAAGTAAACTCTACTATGGTTTTCCTATCTTCATCTTAGGGTATCAGGACCAGAACTTTGGGTACAATATCACAACCTGCAGTTCCTCTTATAGTCTGGACGATTGGCTGGTCATCGGTGTTGGTACTGAGGAAATGCAGCCGACCAGATTAAGCATTATCAACAGTTTACCGTAAACATCCCTGATGAAAACTTCATGCTCGAAATGGAGCAGGCTGGCTTTATCAGCCATCGGGAGAAATTGAAACATTTGGGACTTGACTACGAGATTTCTGAACAGACTCAGGCACCGATTTTAGAGGCTTGTCCAGTCGTATTGGATTGCCAGGTGGATAGGATTATCGAGGAAGATGGCCTCTGCCATATCTTTGCCAAGATTCTCGAGCGACTGGCTGATCCAAAGCTCTTAGATGATAAGGGCCATTTTAAAAATGACCGCTTTGCGCCGACTTACTTTATGGGGGACGGCCATCAGCGCGTTTATCGTTATCTAGATGACCGAGTCGATCCCATGGGAAGCTTTATCAAGAAAGCGAGGAAGAAGGATGACAAGAACTGAACTGCCAGAACGAATAGAGACTGAGCGACTCGTTTTAAGAATCCGTACAGTAGCTGATGCTGAGGATATTCATGCCTACGCTAGTCTGCCAGAAGTCTCTTATCCAGCGGGCTTTCCGCCCGTCAAGACCTTGGAAGATGAAATTTACTATCTAGAGCATATCCTTCCTGAGCGCAATCAAAAGGACAATCTCCCAGCAGGCTATGGAATTGTTGTTAAAGGGACTGATAGGGTTATCGGCTCTGTTGACTTCAATCATCGCCACGAAGACGATGTGCTGGAGATTGGCTATACCTTGCACCCAGATTATTGGGGTCGCGGTTATGTACCAGAAGCAGCGCGTGCCTTGATTGATCTGGCTTTTAAGGAACTAGGCCTTCACAAGATAGAACTGACTTGCTTTGGCTACAATGTCCAAAGTCAACGAGTCGCAGAAAAACTCGGTTTCACTCTTGAAGCTCGCATAAGAGACCGCAAAGATGCTCAAGGTAACCGCTGTGATGATTTGAGGTATGGATTGCTGAAGAGTGAGTGGGAAACTCAAGGTCAACATTAAAAATAGAAATAACTAGAAAGGACAAACACATGTCTAAAGAACTTTCACCTAAATACAATCCAGCCGAGGTTGAGGCTGGTCGTTACCAAAAATGGCTTGATGCCGATGTTTTTAAGCCTTCAGGCGATCAAAAGGCTAAGCCTTATTCGATCGTCATTCCACCACCAAACGTAACTGGGAAACTCCACCTTGGTCACGCTTGGGATACGACTTTGCAAGATATCATCATCCGTCAGAAACGCATGCAAGGTTTTGATACGCTTTGGCTTCCCAGGGATGGACCACGCCGGGATTGCGACTCAGGCTAAGGTTGAGGAGCGCTTGCGTGGTGAGGGCATTACGCGTTATGACCTCGGTCGTGAGAAATTCCTCGAGAAAGTCTGGGAATGGAAAGACGAATATGCCACTACTATCAAGGAGCAATGGGGCAAGATGGGGCTCTCTGTGGACTACTCTCGTGAACGTTTCACTCTTGATGAAGGTTTGTCAAAAGCCGTTCGTAAGGTCTTTGTGGACCTTTACAAGAAAGGCTGGATCTACCGTGGTGAGTTTATCATCAACTGGGACCCAGCAGCTCGCACAGCCCTTTCTGATATCGAGGTGATCCACAAGGACGTCGAAGGTGCCTTCTACCACATGAACTACATGCTGGAAGACGGCTCACGCGCCCTTGAAGTTGCGACTACACGTCCTGAGACTATGTTTGGAGACGTTGCCGTTGCTGTCAATCCAGAAGACCCACGCTACAAGGACTTGATTGGTAAAAACGTCGTTCTTCCTATCGCGAATAAATTGATCCCAATCGTTGGGGATGAACACGCAGATCCTGAGTTTGGTACTGGTGTCGTGAAAATCACGCCTGCCCACGATCCAAACGACTTCTTGGTTGGTCAACGCCACAACTTACCACAAGTCAACGTTATGAACGATGACGGAACTATGAATGACTTGGCCTTTGAATTTGCAGGTATGGACCGTTTTGAAGCTCGTAAGGCAGTCGTTGCTAAGTTGGAGGAAATCGGTGCCCTTGTTAAAATCGAAAAACGTGTCCATAGCGTTGGTCACTCTGAGCGTACAGGTGTTGTGGTTGAACCACGTTTGTCTACCCAGTGGTTCGTTAAGATGGATCAATTAGCTAAGAATGCTATTGCCAATCAAGACACAGACGACAAGGTAGAATTCTACCCACCTCGTTTTAATGATACCTTCCTTCAATGGATGGAAAATGTCCACGACTGGGTAATCTCTCGTCAGCTCTGGTGGGGTCACCAAATCCCTGCTTGGTACAATGCTGAGGGTGAAATGTACGTCGGTGAAGAAGCACCTGAAGGTGACGGATGGACTCAGGACGAAGACGTCTTGGATACGTGGTTCAGTTCTGCCCTCTGGCCATTCTCTACTATGGGCTGGCCGGATGTCGACTCAGAAGACTTCAAACGTTACTTCCCAACTTCAACCTTGGTAACTGGTTACGACATCATCTTCTTCTGGGTATCTCGTATGATCTTCCAATCATTGGAATTTACTGGTCGTCAGCCATTCCAAAACGTCCTTATCCACGGTCTTATTCGTGACGAGCAAGGACGTAAGATGTCTAAATCTCTTGGTAACGGGATTGATCCGATGGATGTCATCGAGAAATACGGTGCCGATGCCCTTCGTTGGTTCCTTTCAAACGGTTCTGCACCAGGGCAAGACGTGCGCTTCTCTTACGAGAAAATGGATGCTTCATGGAACTTCATTAACAAGATCTGGAACATCTCTCGCTACATCCTCATGAACAATGAAGGATTGACCCTTGAGCAAGCTACTGCCAATGTCGAAAAAGTGGTTAACAAGGAAGCTGGAAATGTTACTGACCGCTGGATTCTCCACAACCTCAATGAAACCATCGGAAAAGCAACTGCCAACTTTGACAAGTTTGAGTTTGGTGTCGCTGGACACATCCTCTACAACTTCATCTGGGATGAGTTTGCGGACTGGTACGTTGAGTTGACTAAGGAAGTCCTTTATAGCGATAACGAAGAAGAGAAAGTCATCACACGTTCTGTTCTCCTTTACACCTTGGACAAAATCCTTCGTCTCCTTCACCCAATCATGCCATTCGTGACAGAGGAAATCTTTGGCCAAATCTCAGAAGGTTCTATCGTCACAGCGGAATACCCAACTGTCAACCCAGCCTTTGAAGACCTGGCAGCCCACACTGGTGTGGAAAGTCTCAAAGACTTGATTCGTGCCGTTCGTAATGCGCGTGCAGAAGTAAACGTAGCACCAAGCAAGCCAATCACCATCCTTGTTAAGACAAGCGATAGCGACTTGGAAGCCTTCTTTAACAACAATGTCAACTACATCAAACGCTTCACAAATCCAGAACACTTGGAAATCGCATCAACTATCCCTGCACCTGAACTCGCCATGTCAAGCGTCATCACAGGGGCAGAAATCTACTTACCACTGGCTGACCTCCTAAATGTCGAAGAAGAACTGGCTCGTCTCGACAAGGAACTGGCTAAATGGCAAAAAGAACTGGACATGGTCGGCAAGAAGCTCTCTAACGAACGCTTCGTAGCTAACGCCAAACCAGAAGTCGTCCAAAAAGAACGCGACAAACAAGCCGACTACCAAATCAAATATGACGCGACAGTCGCACGTATTGATGAGATGAAGAAGTTGGTGAAATAAACTATAAACCTCAGCAATTTGCTGGGTTTTTTGCTATAATGAATTATATAATTATATTCAATATAGGAGTTAAGCAATGCCAAAAATATTTTTATCACATAGTAGTGTAAATAAAGAACAAGTGAAAAAGATTTATTCCAAATTAGTAACTTCTCTTGGAGAAGAGAGTGTAGTGATGGATTGTTTTAATTTTCAAGAAGGTAGAAATACAGAAAGTGAAATAATTTATAATTTAGATATTTCAGACTTATTTGTTATATTTTTTTCGAATGATGCTTTAAATTCGCAATGGGTTCAGCAAGAATTAAGAATTGCTGAGAGTCGAATTGCAAAAGATAGATATTATCAAATTTGTCCTATTATCGTTGCAGATAAAATTAAATATGATGATGAACGTATTCCTAAGTGGTTAAGAAATCAGTATAACATACAGATGATTAAAAGTAATAAGAAAATTGTTGATATAATATTGGAGCGTTATATTGAAATAAGTAGACAAAAACATAATGCAATTAAAGATAGACAAGATTTATTTGTAGGTAGAAATTCATTTCTGGATGACATTGAAAGAAGAATTGATGATTTTAATTTGCCAAAACCGATTGCGTTGTTTGCTTCTGGTTTAGAAGGTGTAGGCAGGAGAACCTTTTTGAAAAAAAGTTTGATAAAAACAAATTTAGTTAAACCTACATACCCTTTTTCAGAGTTGGCAATGGAAAGAAACGAAAGTATTGAAGATTTTATTCTTAAATTAATTGATTTAGGTTTTTTTGAAGATGAAGAATTGGAGATTAAAATATCAGAAATAAATGAATTGTCTTTTATAGAGAAGAAAATTGCTTTAGTAAAGATCATCAGCAAGCTACAAGAAGAAGGATATTATATATTGATTAAAGATAGTGGTTGTATAATCAATCAAAGAGGAGAAATTGTTGACTGGTTTTATGATGTAGTAAATTCTGAAAATGTAAAAGACAAGTTGATATTTTTGATTGCTAGTAAGTTTAGATATTTCTCTAGGACTGGTGATTATAATTTTCATAAAATATTTGCTATTAAAATTCCTGAATTAGAACCTCAAGAGAGAAATGGATTGCTGAATAGATATTCAAAAATATGTGATTTAATATTGGATAGAGAGAAATTAAGTTTTACTAGTAATTTGCTTTCGGGTCTACCAGAACAAGTTTATTATGCAGTTCATAAATTAAAAACAATTGGATGGGATAAATTTAAAAGAGAGTCTCATTCAATTATAAGATTTAATACTCAAAAAGCAGAATTATTACTTGAAGATTTTCATGATAATAAAAAACAATTAGAGTTTTTAGCTTTGTTATGTCAGTTTGATTCAATTGGTATAAACTATCTACTTTCTATCATTGCAAGAGGTAATCGACAAAAAGAGGATTATCAGAACTATTTAGATATGTTTTTATTGCAGGGAATTTGCGAGACTGTAGGGACGTTTCAAGAATATGTGAGAGTAAACGATTCGATTAAAGATTATATGATTCGAAGCGATTATAAAATCAATTCGAAGCATAGACAACTAATTTTAGATAGTGTGCAAGAATTTATTTCTAAAATCGATGAAAACGAGAATTATAATGTTCCTGAGCTCCTTTTTAATTTAAAAATATCATTAAAAAATAATTTGAATATTGATGAAAAGTATATTTTCCCATCAATTTATTTAAAAACTATGAATGAACTTTATTATTCAGGTAGATATAAAGAAGTTGTATTTTTTGCAGATAAAGCATTGCAAAGAATTGATAATTATGACGATCGAATGATTTTTGAAATTCGTTATCTTTTATGTTTAGCATTGGCTAAGTTATCTAAACAAAATGTTGAAGATAGCAAGTTAAGATTTAATGAGGAGGTCCATAACATTGATGGTCCAGATCATGATTTTCTTTATGGTTTCTATTATAGACAGATTGGAAAATACGATAAGGCACTAGAGAGATTAAATTCAAGTTTGATTAAGAGGAGTAATTTTTCAAAGGCCAAAAGAGAGAAAGTTCAAGTATTAATAGCAATGCAAGATTTTCCATCTGCATTGGAACTTGCTAAGTTAAACTATGAGAATTACAAAAATAATCCGTATCATATTCAAGCATATTTTACATGTTTAATTAAATCTGACGAACCAAATAAAAATAAAATTTTGTTAGAATTGATTGAAAGTATGAAACTAATAAAAAATAAAGTTTCTGAAGAAATGACTCCAAGACTTCAAGCGCAATATCTTGCATTTATTGAAAATAATTATGATTCTGCTATTGAAAGTATTGATGAGGCTATACACATTAATCCTGATATTCAATACGCAACTTTTATAAAATTTGATATCGCTGAAAAGTTTGGTGATATAGAAACGATGAAATCTATAATTAGTTATTTTGAAAATTCTGATCTAAAGTCGAAATATTACAATAATTATATTTACATGAACTCGTTATTAATAAGTAAAATTCAAAGTATAGAGGAAGCTAAAAAATACTTTAAAGAGAATATTAGTAATTACACTGAGCAAGCAAAGGAGCGATTCCTTAATCGTTTGGATAATAGAACAATATAGTTGGTACATATAATAAATTGAGTAATACTTTTAGAAAAGAAGCAACATATGATAGAAGGTGTCAGTTTGTTTAGAGACGATCTGAAGGCATCTTGAAAGTTTAGTTTTTTTGATTTTATTGAATAATATCCTTAATATTCAAAAATAAATTTTTAATCAATGATTTAAAAAAATTTAAGTACAGTCTATTGAAGAATTTTAAAAAAATCAAAGCATATAAATATATCAGCTCTTTAAATATTAAGTGAATGATTTAGTTTTTTTCAATACAGCATTCAATCCGTTCCTTAAATAAAATGTTTATCTTCTAGAGGAGGAATAATTTAAGAGGCTTGGGAAAAGCCCTCACCTTAAATATTAAAAGTGTATAGAACTGTTTTTCTGAAACGAGAGCTCTACCTTATTCTCTTTTTTATCTAACTTAAGAATTTGTAGAAAAGAGTTCCTAAAGTTAAAATCTTTTTGTCACATTCTCTTAACAAATCATAGACAAATCTATTTTTAACCTTTGACGATTCTGCAAAAATTATCGTAAAAATAAAGAGTAAATGATAAAATGAGGATAGAGTCTGTTCGCTCTGGCGATAGTAGTTATGAGAATATGTTGAGAGAGGACTTAGCCGGGGAAAGACAGGAGTGTATGCTTATTTTACCTTATGTGCACCAGACAAAACTGATGAATTTTCTAAAAGAATTAGGATTAGTCAAATTGAGATATGTATACCAGAGACGGTTGTAAATAAAGCATGGCTAGACCAGTTGAAGAGCAAGAAAATTAAAGTGTCTTTTACTCAATCAAAAATAGTCACGTCTATTCTTTTGGTGAATAAGACCGTTGTTTGGTATGGCGCAATGTCATTATTAGGGAAGGTAGATGAAATGACCATATTACGTTTGAAATCAGCTAGTATAGTTTCTGAAATAGTGACAGGTTTACGATAGAGAAAATTTTTAAAAATTTCTATGTATGATTTTTATTTTGAAGGAACGAGAAGTTTTGACAGGTCAACGACTCAATGAACTAGAAATCAACGGCATTCGATTGACCAAGTTTAAAAATGGCGAAATTGAAATTGAATTTATCTGGATTGACACCGAGAACCCACCACACGATGCCATTGGCTGGGTAGCAAAATAGATTTGAATAGTGCAAAAAATCTCTTAGATTTATTTCTAAGAGATTTTTTCTTACTTCTCCCCTCACAACCATCCTTCTTCTTCGGCAGTTTTGGCTGCTTCGGTTCGGTTGCTTGCGCCTAGTTTGGAGAGGATATTGGTCATGTAATTACGGACAGTACCGTTTGAAAGGTAGAGCTTATCCGCAATTTCTTGGTTGGAGAGGCCTTGGGCTACTCCATGTAGAACAGCGACTTCTTGCTCGGTCAAGGGATTGGGATGGGTCATCATGACTTCCATCAGCTCTGGAGAATACTCCTTACGTCCCTCTAACACCGTATGCAGGGTTTGCATGAGCTCGGCGATGCTCCGCTCTTTCAAGACATAGGCGTCGACTCCTGCTTTGACCGCTCGTTCAAAATAGCCTGGACGTTTAAAGGTTGTAACGATAACCACCTTGGTTTCAGGTACTTCTTGTTTGATCCACTCAAGTGCTTCTAGTCCCGTCTTGACTGGCATTTCGACATCAAGGATGGCAATATCTACTGCTTCTTTCCCCAAAACCTCGATAGCCTCGGCTCCATTTTTTGCCTGCAAGACAGTCTCCACATCTGGTTGAAAGCTTAAGAGCTGGCACATGGCATCTCTAAGCATACTTTGATCTTCTGCGACTAATACTTTCATCTACTTTCTCTCCTTATAAGGTAGATGCACGCGCACCTCTGTGGGATCTTTCAAACTGACCAGCTCTACTTGACCTGAGAAGGTTGCTGCACGGTCACGGACTGTATGAAGTTCATTTCCTTTTACAGTTGCAAAACCTTTCCCGTCATCTCTAACTGTCATGACCAATTCCTGATCTGTACGTTCCAGTTTTAGATAGGCTTTTTCAGCGCTGGCATGCTTGATGATATTGGTCGCCAGCTCTAACAAAACCATAGCAGCCGTCGACTCTACATCCTGGGTCAAACTAGCCTTGTCCAACTGATTGTCAACTTGAACCTCAATCCCAGCAATCTCAAGCATCTTCTTGACAGTTTCAAGTTCTGAAGCTAGGGTCCGTGATTTCAGATTTTCCACAATGGTTCGCACCTCATTCATGGAATCTTTGCTGATCTGGTGAATTTCTTTTAATTCCTTTTCCACCTGTGGATAAGCCTCCATCTGAAACAACTGCAAGGCTAAATCTGTCTTGACACTCAGCATCGCAAAGGTATGTCCCAGACTATCATGCAAATCCTGACCGATACGACTGCGTTCATTTTCAGCAAGCAATAGATTTATCTGGGCATTTTGCTTGGCCTGCGCTTCTTTCAAATCCTCCACAATCCGAATCCGAACCAAACCAAAAGTCATCAAATCGACAAAAGCAAGAATTACAAGTAGATAGAATAGAAACCCAACTTCGATTCTCTGAATAATAAACAGTTGCCCCACCACAAGCACTTGAGCAAGGATAAAAGTCCAGACATGTAAAGACTTTAAACTACGTACACCAAAATGATAAATTAAGAGATTGGAAAGGAAAAAGAAGAACCAGATATAATTTACAGCAACAAAGGCGGTGTTCCCAGCTACATAGACCAGCATGATGCCCCAGAAAAGCCAAGATAGGCGCTGATTCTTAGTTGTTAAACACCCAAATACGCCACTACAAATAGAATATCAATCAATAAATGCCAGACAGCAAGCTCCCCAATCACTACAGGAAGGATGGGAAAAACCATAAAAATCAAACTGGCCCAATACATATAGTCTATGCTCTTCAGTCTTTCAAGCATTAAGCATTCTCCTTATGACCTTGAAGGTAAATGGTCAAACCAAACAAAACTGCTGAAAAAACAAGTAGATAAACTGTGGCTGATAAATTGATGCCACCCTCATTTAAGAAGGTCTTGATCAATTCCATCAACTGATAGCTTGGTAGACGCTTCCCGATTGCTTGCATCCAGTCTGGAAATAAAGAGACGGGCATCCAGAGTCCGCCTAAAACAGCCAAGCCAAAGTAAAGAAGATTGCCTACAACAGACATCAACTGACTAGTTGGTAGGAGAGTCAAGGCCAAACCAAGGGCTACAAAAGCTACACTTCCTACTATCAGCAAAAGCGCAGCCCCAATCCAGTTTCCAAGAGACATGTCCACACCTCTTACAAAAATGTCCAACTGAGAAAACAACCAGAATTGAGACCAAATAATCAACCATCATACTTGTTATCTTTGATAGATAATATTCTACCATATTTACAGGGCTATGACGTAATATTTTCTGCCAGTTGTTGATCTTGTCGGTATGTAAAACAACTGGGAATGAAAAGATAGCGGTAGACATCATGGAAAAAGCCGTCATGGAGATGAGGTAGTCGCGCATAAAATTCGCTGGTCCACCTGGTGTGTCCTGGTACATGCCTGAAAAGAATAAATAAAAGGCTGTCGGCATCCCTACTGACAAAAGATAATAGACTAATTGCCGTTTGGTCAATAGAAATTCTATCTTATTTAATGCGATCCATCGTTTCATCTTAGTCATCTCCCTTCTGTGTTTCTTCAAAGATTGTGTCTAGCAAACTACGGTTATTGACTTCAATCTCTTGTATCTTACAGCCTGCCTGGACTAACAGTTGCCAGAAAGCATCTGCTTCGCGTGTGACTACTTGCAGGGCATCTTGTTTTTGTGACCAGTTTTCAACCAAGTTAGACTGCTCAACGACTTTCTTGTAAGCCAGAGGTAGGATGAAGTGCTTTTCAATCTCCTCACTGCGCATGGCTAGAGGTGTCGTATCACGAATCAACTCTCCCTTATTTAAGACTAAAATCCGGTCCGCTGTATGCTCTACTTCCTCAATATAATGGGACGAATAGAGAATGGTAACTCCTTGGGATTTTAGATCTTGGACAATTTCCCAAAAACGTTGACGGGTTGAAGTATCCATGGCAGCAGTTGGTTCATCTAAAAAGACAAGCTTTGGTCGGCCAATCAAGGTCAAGACAAAAGAGAAGAGACGCTTCTGCCCACCTGACAATTTTTCTGCCAACTGTTCTTTTTGCTGCTTGTCAAACTGCAATAGTTGATCGATTTCCTGGTTGTTCAAGGGATTTGGATAAATGCTTTGAAAGAAAGCAATCAACTCTTTAACCTTTAATTTCTGAACGATGACATTTTCTTGAGGGAGATAGCCTCTAATATAGTCTAACTGAGAATTCGTCACTGGCAAGCCTTGGATGGATACTTGACCGCTGGTGACCAGTTTATCTCCAAGCAAACAGTCCAAGAGTGTAGTCTTTCCGGCACCATTTGGCCCAATCAAGGCGACGCATTCGCCTTCAGCTACCTCAAAGGAAATATCCTTCAAAATAGCCTTGCCCTTGATGTTTTTATTTAGGCTTTCTACCTTAATCATGTTCATGATATTCTCCTTTCAGCCACTCCTTCCCCATCGGAAAGGCGATAAAAATCATAAATCCTAGACCCCAAGCACCACGAATGAATTGGTGAAGGAAGGTTTGATCAAACCAACCTGTAAACATTTCTACCAACCATACCACTAGTGATAGTCCAATAAAAAGATAGAGAATCGCTTTTTTCATTTTTCAAACTCCTTTTTCACATCTGAGACCAATTTCAAACCTTCTCGTATTATCCAAGATATCATTCCAAAACTTGCAAACAACTCCCAAGGAAAATGATAGAAACCTTCATCCAATCCTGAAACATGAGATAAGTCATGACTCCTGCTGCTACTAAACTCATTGCGATAATTACTTTATGTTTCATTTTTTTCTTCCTCCATTTGATACATCTAGTATAATTCTTTGACGCATGTGTCACTAGAAGCTTCTGTCATGAGGAGATATGACAAATGTCACAAAAAGTCTAATCGCTATGAAAATAGAATTCTCTGAAAATCAAAAAGAGGTCGGGAAAATCCCGACCTTTCTTTTTTATTCTTCCTTAAATCCATGTAATTTTAGTGCAGCGATTAGTGTATTAGGCTTTTTAAAGTCTTCTATACTATCCGCAAGTGGTTTAAAGAAATATGTATTTTTTACTTTATTCAAATCTGCTTTTTCAAGATCGAGTTCCGTAACGACTCTCATCTTTTTGTCCTCGGTGATAAAATATTCTACATTAACACCTGGCTCATCCTTAATTTCAGCATATTCTGGACTATCTTCCATAGCTTCACGGAAAATTTCTTGGAATTCTTCTGGAGTAACTCCAGCAGGAATCTCCTCGTTCATTTTCCCGAGCATCTCCATATTGAACTGCTTAACAACATCCGTATAAACAAAGGTCATGGTGATATCAAAATCATCCCATTTCCCTTTAAGAACTTTAGTTTTTTCTTCTTTTGCTTGTTTGGTTGTCGTTTGACTTGTAGCTGTATCACTCGCTTTACTCTTGTCATTTGAGCGGTGAGGCAACAATTTACTACAACCCACAAGTAGAGTTACCGAAACAAGCGTTAATCCTAAAATCTTCTTCAATTTGAATCTCCTATTCAACACTGAAGAGATATGGATACACTGGTTGTTGACCGTGGTGGATTTCTACTTCGACATCTTCGAATTCTTCTGCGATTTCTTGAGCAATTTCATTTGCCAATTCTTCGCTTCCGTCTTCTCCGACATAGAAAGTTACGATTTCACTGTCTTCATCCAACATATGTTTCAAGGTTTCAGCCAAGGTTTGGTGCATATCAGGATTTGATACGAGAATCTTACCATCCACCATACCAAGATTATCATTTTCATGGATTTCCAAGCCATCGATAGTTGTATCACGAACGGCTGTTGTTACACTACCACTGATAACATCGCCAAGGGCTGCAGTCATGCGTTCTTGGTTTTCTTCGATTGATTTGCTTGGGTCAAAGGCAAGAAGACTAGTCAATCCTTGAGGAATTGTACGAGCTTCTACCACAACAGCTGGTTGTTCCAATACTTCAGCTGCAGATTGAGCTGCCATGAAGATATTTTTGTTGTTTGGCAAGAAGATGATGTTGCGAGCATTGACTTTCTCAACAGCCTTGACAAAATCTTCTGTAGAAGGGTTCATGGTTTGTCCACCTTCGATGACATAGTCCACACCTTGTGCACGGAAGATGTCTGCCAAGCCTTGTCCAGCTACTACTGCGATAAGAGCATATTCTTTTTCTTCAGCTGGCTTGCTGACTTGAGCTTCTTTTTCTACTTGCGCTTCGTGTTGGTTACGCATGTTATCTACTTTAACCTTAACCAAGCTACCATACTTGAGACCTTCTTGCATAACAAGTCCTGGATCTTCTGTATGGACGTGAACTTTAACGATTTCGTCGTCATTGACAACAAGTAGAGAATCCCCAAGATCATTCAAGTAGTTACGGAACTCTTCGTAGTCAAACTCTTTAGCATAAGTCGGACCTTGTTTAAGGGCAACCATGATTTCAGTACAGTAACCAAAAGTAATGTCTTCTGTTGCCACATGTCCAGCTACAGATTTGTGGTGTTCTGCATTGATCATCTCACCCATATTGGCTGGAGTCGCCACAAAGTCTTCAGACGCACTGTATTCACCAGTAAGAGCTGAAAGGAATCCTTCATAGATGAAGACCAAACCTTGACCACCTGAGTCCACAACTCCAACTTCCTTCAATACTGGAAGCATTTCTGGAGTTTTGGCAAGGGCTGCTTTAGCTCCTTCCAAGGCTGCACGCATCACTTCAACTGCGTCATCTGTCTGTTCTGCTTTTTTCTTAGCACCGATGGCAGCACCACGTGATACGGTCAAGATAGTTCCTTCAACTGGCTTCATAACAGCCTTGTAGGCTACTTCAACACCTGATTGGAAGGCAAGAGCTAGGTCTTTCCCTGTTAACTCTTCTTTTGTCTTGATGGCTTGTGAGAACCCGCGGAAAAGTTGAGAAGTGATAACTCCTGAGTTTCCACGCGCACCCATCAAAAGACCTTTAGCCAAGATACTTGCAGCCTCCCCAACAGTTGAAGCTGGTTTGTCTGCGACTTCCTTAGCACCATTTTCGATAGTCATTCCCATGTTTGTTCCTGTATCTCCATCTGGAACTGGGAAGACGTTCAATGAATTGACATATTCGGCTTGCTTGTTCAAACGAGTTGAAGCAGCCTGTACCATTTCTTGAAATAAGCTTGTAGTAATATTTGACACGATTATTCTCCTACAACTTTGATATTTTGAATGTAGACATTCACAGTTTGAGCAGTGATTCCAAGTTGGTTCTCTAAACTAAAGCGAACACGCTCTTGGATATTTTTTGAAACTTCACTGATTTTTGTACCGTAGCTCAATACAGTATATACATCAACTGCAATACTACCGTCTTCAGCTGCTTTAACGACTACACCTTTTGAATAATTTTCCTTACCAAGAAGGGCTTGGAAATTATCTTTGAGGGCATTTTTACTAGCCATACCGACTACACCAAAAATTTCAGTTGCTGCACCACCTACGACAGTAGCGATCACATCATCTGTCAGTTCGACTTGACCATCTTTTGTATTAATTTTTACAGTCATTTTTTTTACCTCAAATAGTTGATACTCTATTTTATCATATTTCAGCCCAACTGTAAAAGCAGAATGATGTATCATCGGATATTTGCTTGATTTTTCAAATGATTTCAGCTGTCGAGCAAAAGAAAAAGACCCTGTAGGTCTTTTCATGTTTATTAAACGCGTTCTACTTTTCCTGATTTCAAAGCACGAGCTGAAGCCCAAACTTTTTTAGGTTTACCATCGATAAGAACAGTAACTTTTTGAAGGTTTGGTTTTACGGCACGTTTAGTTTGGTTCATCGCGTGTGAACGGTTGTTTCCTGATACAGTCTTACGACCTGTAAAGTAACATACTTTAGCCATTGTGTTTTCCTCCTATTAGATCTAATATAGCGGATGTGCTAGCACCACATACCGTACTATGTTATCACACTTTCTTATTTTTGGCAAGGGAATTGGAAGACTTTTTTTATTTGACGTAGACGACACCAAGTTTCCCAAAAGCTACGTCTCCACGGATAATCAAGGTTTTGCTGGTTGGGGCTACAGGAGCATCTGCCTTGGCCGCACCACAAAAAGTTTCCACCTTCAGGTCCACTCTCCAATGTTGGGGCACATAGATAACTGCATTCCCAAATCCGACTTCTATCTTCAAGGTTGCGCTATCTCCTAACATCTCTGCATTGTCATAATAGATTTTGGCATTCCCAAATCCGACTTCAAACTCGTCTTCTACCAATTCTTGGTCTTGCTTGTAAAATGTACCCGCCCCAAAAGCGACTTCCTTGTCTGTCAGAATGGTCTTTTCACCGTCATACCACCATTTTTTTCCATTCCAAGTTCTGTTAGTATGAGTTAGCATACTTACTCCAAGCACGATGAGAACACTCGCCCAGAACAATGATTGATTGGGAATCGGTAAAATGTCATAAAAATGATTAGCAATCATGAGGGCCACTAGGGCTGTAAAAGAGGCTGAAGTGAAATGACGACGAAGGATTGCCTCAACTGATTGATAGGCAAAAAATCCAATACCAATCAAGGGCCAAATCTGCCCTCCAAATGAAGGAATTCCAAAATTCCCCTGTAATAATACTAAAGCTGCCAATACTAGCAACACAATACCAAATGCTTTCTTTTTCATATTCTTACCTCATGTTTCTTAGATTTTCTTTTAGGAGGGATTGGTAGTGCCGTGACACGTGAACCTCCTTGTGGGTTTGATAAAAGGAAATAGTGCCTGTCCCTGAGAAGGACTTGTCAACCGAGTAAACTTGCCGGATATTGGCAATGGTCGACTTGGATACCCGACTGAAATAACGTGGCAGGATAGACTCCAACTCATAAAGCTTGAGCCGAACCTCGTAGGCCTCTTTCTGGGTATGGGCGTAAATCTTGCTACCTTCCGTCTCAAAGAAGAGGATTTCTGCCAAGTCTAAGTAGTACTCACCCGTCCCCTTGTAAAAGATCAACCTAGGAGCCTTGGTTTCTTGCAAGAGTCGTTGCAAGTCAGCTATCTCATCTGTCAGGGCTGCAGCCTTGATGACAATCTCTGTCTCAGTTAATTCACTATCAATCTCGATTCGTAACTTCATCCTATCTCCTTTCTGCATCTACTATACCAAAGGCCAGAAGACTTTACAAGGGCAAAAAAGCAAGTGGTCACTTTTAACCCGTAAGTGGTTACGAGGCCAAGCCCACTTGCTTTGCTTCTTACAAAATAAAGAAAAGAATTCCCAAGAGGAGACCACAGGCGTAGCCAACTAAAACATCCTTGGGATAATGAACGCCTCCTAAGACCCGCACAAGACCGAGAAGAACTGATAAGACCAACAAAACCAACCCCACAGGCAGATTTGCATGCAAGCAAGCCATGGAAATGATGGTTGCCGAAAAGACGTGGCGACTAGGCATTGAATTCCCAGAGCTGTCCTTATCTAGTAGTGGGACAATTTCCCAAGTTTCATAGGGACGCGGTTGATTGATCCACTTACGTACAAGCGTCAATAGGAGAAATCCTAAAGCTGGAACTAAAATATAAGCGTAAAGGTCTTGTCCCAAGCCCTTGCTTATAAGGACTGTTCCCAATAAGCTCAAGTAGGCCAAGGGCATCAGAACTGTCATCATGCGATTAAAGACTCGCATCAATTGCAATAATTGTGGGTGTCGAAGAAGACTTGATTTCCTCTTATCGTACCACTCTTGATAGTTTTTCATCTGTTTTCTCGTTGTTTCTAGATTTTACACAAGAAGCCTGACAGAACAAGTCTGCAAGCATCTCCTATTCTAGTATAGTGCAGAAAAAGAAGGCCGTCAAGCCTTCTTTTGATTTATTCTTCTGCTTCGTCTTCTGTAAATTGACTATTGTAGAGGTCTGCATAGAAACCATCTTGCACCATTAACTCATTATGATTTCCTTGCTCGATGATGTTTCCTTCTTTCATGACCAGAATCAAGTCAGCATTGCGGATCGTTGACAATGACTCCACCACTACTGCCCAAATCCAGTATTCTGACATGCCAAGGATTTTCCCAATGGCCCAAATAGCCATGATAGGACCACGAGTGACCACTTGGAGTCCCATGGTAAAGAGCATCTGAATCTGCGTGATATCATTAGTCGTCCGAGTCAATAGACTGGGGATTGAAAAACGTTTAAAGACCAACATCGGTTTATCCATTCTTTCTCCCTTCTAAGTAAAAATAGTTCTCATAAGAACATTTAAGTTTCAACGAGAACTATCTAAGCAGAAATTGACATCAGCTCTTATTTTATCTATAATAGACACTATCTCACACCTATAAGAATACACCCTGATTAGAAATGAGAAACTCACAAATGAAACATAAAGAAGAGAAAATTTTAGGAATCTTTGCCATCATCTTTGGAAACCTGGCCCTTCTTAGTTCCTGGCTACCAATCATTAGCATTCTAGCCTTTTTCTTTGCCATTATTGCTATAGCCCTAGGCATTTTTGGTATCGGCCTTAATCTCAAAAATCGTAAAATATTGGCTATTATCGGAACAAGCCTAGGTATTCTATCCATTTTTCTTGTCTTAATGACGCAAGTATTACCTTCTGGTGTCTTTACTGACTTGGCTAAAAACTTTCGACACCCATATAGAAGTCTGACCTCTTTAACAGAAAATGAGGAATTTGGAAAATTACCAGATTATAGACCAGATGAAGATCATGATGAAGAGGATATCGAAGATACCGATACCTTCTCTTGGACCCAGGAGCAGTTCGATGCTTTGATAGAGGGAGACACTGCAAACAGAGGAAAAGGCGGCTCCAACTACAAAGATATCATCAGCAAGCATGGATTACCAGATTCTGAAATTGAGTCAACCTCAGGTGATTACGACATTAAGAAAATCACCTATCTATCCCTCGGTTCAAACACCAAGACAGTCGTACTCACTTTCGCAAAGCAGGAAAACGGCCAGTTTCTTCTCGTCCGTAAATTTGCCCTAGGCTTGGATAGAAAAGAGAAAACTGATGATGGAGTGAAAGTTTAACATAACAAAAAAGCGAACAGCTATTAAGCCTGTTCGCTTTTCTATTAGAATCCATCTACGTTTGTGTAGATTTTTTGTACGTCTTCGTCGTCTTCAAGAACGCTGTAAAGTTTTTCGAATGTTTCCAAATCTTCACCTGACAACTCAACTTCTGATTGAGGAATCATCTCAAGTTCTGTCACTTGGAATTCTTCGATACCAGATTCACGCAAAGCCACAATAGCCTTGTGAAGGTCAGTTGGAGCTGTATAAACAGTGATTGTTCCTTCTTCTGCTTCTACATCATCTACATCGACATCTGCTTCAAGCAAGAGTTCAAAGATAGCATCAGCATCATCACCTGCAAAGACGATAACACCTTTGTTGTCAAAGAGGTAAGATACAGAACCTGAAGCCCCCATGTTTCCACCGTTTTTACCAAAAGCAGCACGGACATTGGCAGCTGTACGGTTAACGTTTGAAGTCAAGGTATCCACGATGAGCATTGAACCATTTGGCCCAAACCCTTCGTAACGCCCTTCTGTAAAGGTTTCGTCTGTATTCCCTTTTGCTTTATCGATTGCCTTATCAATAACGTGTTTTGGCACTTGCGCTTGTTTAGCACGGTCGATAACGAATTTCAAAGCTGAGTTTGATTCTGGATCTGGATCACCTTTTTTAGCTGCTACATAGATTTCTACACCAAATTTTGCATATACTTTAGAGTTAGCTCCATCTTTAGCCGTTTTCTTGGCTACGATATTGGCCCATTTACGTCCCATTAGGAATCTCCTTTTTTCACATTTTAATCTTTCTTATTATAACACAAGTCTAGTCGATTTTCACTAGAGGAAATGGAATTTTCTTTTTTAAATGAAGCTAGGATTGTCCGCCGACAGCCAAGATTTTCTTGCCTTCTTTTATCCAAGGGTGCTGAGAGAGTGAGATATAAAGCTGTACAGTCATAACAAGCCAAAGTAGCGGTTCACATAGAATCACACCTGTATAACCTGCCCATGGAATAATCCAAGCGACGAAAACAATTTTCCCGATAAATTCGATAAAACTAGATATGAGGGGTAAGAGTTTTTGACCGAGTCCCTGCAAACTATTTCTATAAATCAATAAAAGACTCAAAAACGGATAGAAAACAGAACTAATACGTAGGTACAAGGTTCCATTTTCAATCAAGTAACCATCTGTTGAACTCGCTAAGAAAGAAACTAGGCTAGGACTTGCAAAAAATAGGAACACACAAGCAAAGGTTGCCCAAGCCATACTCAAATAGCTCCCTAAACGAAGACCTTGGACGATACGATCTGGACGTTTTGCCCCAAAGTTTTGAGAGATAAAAGTTGTCATAGAAGCTGAAATTGCCGTCATTGGCAATAGGGCAAAGGCCATGATTCTACGTGCTGCCGTTTGGGCACTGATAATAACTGCTCCAAAGCCATTAACAGAGGATTGCAAGATGACACTTCCGACAGAGACGATTGAACCCATCAGCCCCATGGCTAGCCCCTGCTCCAAGAGATCGACATAGAGATCCTTATTCCATTTGAAGTGCTTCAAGCTTGGAAGAAGCTCTGGAACACTCTTTCGGATATAGAAATAACAGAGAATAGCGGACAAACCTTGCGAGATGATAGTTGCAAGACCTGCAGACTGAACCCCCAATTGCAGTTGTGTAATAAAATACAAATCTAAAATGACGTTAACAATGGCTGAAAAGATAAGAAAGGCAAGCGCCGCAAGGCTGTTACCAATTGATCGTAGCAATCCTGCAAAGAGATTGTAAGCAAAGCTAACTCCCACACAGCTGACAATCATAGAGATGTATTCATAAGATTGGGGGAGAATTTCTGCAGGTGTTTCGAGATATTGTAAGAGCGGATAAAGACCGAAGAATCCCATCAGCATCACAAGACCACTCAGGATTGCACCTAAAATCCAAGTCGCTGCGACAGCCTCTTTAATCTTTGTGAAATTACGAGCACCATAAAGCCGAGCAATAACGACTCCCATCCCATTTCCGACTCCGAGAGCAAAGCCAATAATCAAATCAAAAATAGCTGTCGTAGCTCCGACTGCCGCCAAGGAATTTTGTCCTAAAAAACGCCCAACAATCAAAATATCAGCTGTATTGTATAGTTGCTGAAAGATATTGGACAGTAAAATCGGTAATGCAAAACTAATCAGTGAAGGAAGAATGGGACCATGAATCAAGTCCACCGTTGATTTCTTATTCATAAGGCTATTATATCAGCTTTCAAGTTGAGGAACAAGGGAGTTTCCTTGAGAAAACGTTGCCTATATGTAAACAATCTGGTATAATCGTGACAAAAAAGGAGGGTATGTATGAGCTTAACAAGTCAGTTAATTACAGATGTATTCCCAGACCTTGAAAGTGGAACAATTAAACAAGGAGGCCTTCCCTGAAGAAGAACGCGTCTCTTTGGAGGAATTTTTAAGTTACCAGGATAGAGATGACGCCCACTTTTTCGCCTTTTATAACGAAGAAGAATTTGTCGGCTTCGCTTTTGCCATTTCTAATCAAAAAGCTTTCTACATTAGCTTCTTTGCCATTATGCCCCATCTCCGCAGTCATGGATACGGGAGAGAAATCATTGAAAAACTCATTGATTTTTACCAGCGTACTATGATTCTTGAAGTGGAGCGATTAGACGAAGACTGTGACAATCTCGAACAAAGAAAATCCCGCATGGACTTTTACTTACAAAATGGCTTTAAAACTGCCAACGCATTCTTGGAATACGAGGGAATGAGTTTCGAAATTCTCTATCGTGGCAACTACTTTGATGAAGAGGCCTATCGGAACATCTTTCAAAAATTGCAAGAAGAGAACTACTTCGACTTTCGTATCGAATACCGACGCTTTAGTGACCACTAGTCATCATGAAACAAAAGTAGCAGTTTTACTGCTACTTTTCTTTTTATTCTTCGATTTCGATTTCAAGAGCGTCGCCCAAATCAAGTGTGACTTCTTGGTTAGAATCTGCATCAGCTGCTGCACTTGCTTTAGAACCTTCTTCCTCTTCAATTAAACCATATTGAACACGAACTTGGTGGTCAATTTCATCAAAGATTTCTGGGTGATCTGCTAAGTATTTCTTAGCATTCTCAGAACCTTGTCCGATTTTTTCACCCTTGTATGAGTACCAAGCACCTGCTTTTTGGATAATATCCAAATCACTAGCAATCTTCAAGAGTTCACCAGTTCTAGAAATCCCTTCACCATACATGATTTCAACAAGAGCTTCTTTGAACGGTGGAGCTACCTTGTTTTTCACAACTTTAATCTTAGTTTCTTTACCAACGTTCGTATCTTTTTGATCACCAGTTCCCTTGATTTGTGTACTTCCACGCACATCCAAACGGACTGAAGCATAGAATTTAAGGGCGCGTCCACCAGGAGTTGTTTCTGGATTTCCAAACATAACCCCTACTTTTTCACGCAACTGGTTGATGAAGATAGCGATTGTCTTTGTCTTGTTGATAGAAGCACCGAGTTTACGCATAGCTTGGCTCATCATACGAGCTTGAAGACCAACGTGGCTATCTCCGATATCTCCATCGATTTCCGCACGAGGTACAAGAGCTGCGACTGAGTCAATAACCACAAGGTCAACCGCACCTGAGTCAATCAATTTCCCAGCAATTTCAAGACCTTGCTCACCTGAGTCTGGTTGTGACAAGAGCAATTCGTCAATGTTAACCCCAAGAGCTGCTGCATAGGCTGGGTCAAGAGCGTGTTCCGCATCGATAAAGGCTGCAATTCCACCTTCTTTTTGTGCTTGCGCTACAGCGTGAAGGGCAACTGTTGTCTTACCTGATGACTCTGGACCGTAGATTTCGATGATACGCCCCTTTGGATAACCACCTGAACCGAGTGCAATATCAAGTGCCAAAGAGCCTGAACTCATCACTTGCACTTTTTGTTCTGCTCGTTCACCCAAGCGCATGATTGAGCCCTTACCAAAATCTTTTTCAATCAATTTAAGAGCATCATTCAAGGCTTTTTCACGATCAGCTCCAAATTTTTTCCCAATTTCATCTAATTTTTTTGTTGGTTTTTTCGCCATTTTGTTCTCCTATATTTTTTAGTTCTTAGAACCTTCTTCTATTATATCAAAAGTCAGTCACTTAATAAAGCTTTGCGAACCAAGTTAAAAGCATGCATGACTGCAATTTTACGAACGTCTGCTCGACTTCTTCCAGCTATATTGACCTGAACAACTTCTGTGCCTGATGCTTGAGACAAACCGATAAAAACTGTACCTGCAGGATGCCCTTCTAGACTATCCGGACCAGCCACACCTGTCAAGCTAACTCCAAAGTCTGATTGAGTTTTAAGCCGTGCCTGATTTGCCATTTTTTCCGCCGTAAAGGCTGAAACAACTCCATGTTTTTCCAACTCTACTTGTGGAATATCTAACATCTTAGCCTTTTCTTCTAGACTATAAGTGACAAAACCACCTTTAAAGATAGCTGACACTCCCGAAAAGTCTGCCAAAGTTGCTTGAAAAAGCCCTGCTGTCAAACTTTCCGCAGCCGTTATGGTTTTATACTGCTTTTTCAACTCCTCAACAACTACACTAGCTAGACTCGCTTCCTCACCATAACCATAGCAAATATCCTTTAAAGCAACACCTTCAAAAGTCTGGCGTGCAAGAATTTGAACCTCAAGACAATCCAAAGATTTTCTAGCCTCGCCCTCACTGCGAGCCTTGGTAGACAAACGCAGAGTCACTTCTCCCGTTTTTGCATAAGGTGCCAAGGTTGGATCTGTCTGCTCTTCAATCAAATCCGACAGAATCGTTACTAACTGACTCTCGCCAATGCCAAAGAAACGCAGCACACGTGAGTACAACTTAGCTCCAGTTGTCAATCTTGGCAACAGTTCATTTAAAACCATGGGTTTTAGTTCGCTTGGTGGCCCTGGTAGGACGACATAGGTCACGCCAGCCACCTCAATCATGCCTCCAACTGCTAGTCCTGTTTCATTAGGTAGCGGGATTGAACCCTCAACGATTTGAGCTTGGCGTTCATTATTTGGAGTTCGGGCATAGTCCGGTCGATGAGCAAAAAAGTCATCTAGTTTAGCCTGCGCTTGAGCATCAAAAGTTAAATCACGCCCTAGAAAATGGGCCAAGGTTTGTTTGGTCAAATCATCCTCTGTCGGTCCCAATCCTCCTGTTAGGATAACCAGAGTGCTACGATTCTTAGCAATCTCCAACAAAGATAAGAGACGACCCTCATTATCTCCTACAGCCGTTTGGAAGTAGACATCAACACCGATTTCAGCCAACTTTTCAGATAAAAACTGTGCATTGGTATTGACAATTTGACCTGTTAGAATCTCTGTTCCAACAGCTATGATTTCCGCTTTCATTTTTTCCTCCTACCTATCTATTCGGATTTCTTTGAAAAAATCGCAGGAAAATTCCTACGATTTCAGTTTTCATGTCTTATTGTTCTTGTTGGCCTTGTTGTTCCTGATCTGCAACAGAACCTGTTATTTGTGGCAGACGACCATAAATATTTTCATACAGGACTACATTTGTCTCCAATTCGGTAACTTCTGGTTTGCCCAATGAACGACGTAAAAGATTTTGCATCTCTAACATATGCTCAGATGTCACGATTTGGTAAGATGTCTCATCAATCATTGCATCCTCTCCACGCAATTGCTGAGACTCAATATTCTTAAAGGAATCTTGGTAGCCCATCAACTGGGGAATCGTTGTTGTCGTAATCTCTATATTTGTCTGCATGTTATCGCTAAGAGCCTTCAAAATTTCTTGGTAGTGGCTGACACTATTCAAACTAAGAATTTTTTCAACAATCTTTTGGATAACTTCGCGCTGACGTTTCTGACGACCGTAGTCTCCCTCTGGATCCTGATAGCGCATGCGTGAATATACTAAAGCCTCATCACCATTTAGGGTTTGTTCCCCAACACCGATAGAAATCGTGTTAAATGGTTCCTGGTCTTGGATAGAGATTGGGAAACCTAGAGTGTTGTTTACTGTGATACCTCCGACAGCATCAACCATTCTTTGAAGACCGTGCATATTGACCATCACATAGCGGTCGATGTGGATATTCATCATTTTTGAATGGTCGAAATGGCAAGCTCTGCCCCACCATCAGCATAGGCAGCGTTGAGTTTAGCTTCTCTAACACTACCATCTGTTTGTTGGATTTGTGTCAGAATATCACGTTCCAAACTCATCATAACGACTTTCTTGGTTTTAGGATTCACTGTTACCAAGATCATTGAATCACTATTTCCTGCCCATGGGTCTGTACGTTCAACATTCCCCGTATCTACCCCCATAAGAAGGATTGTCAATGGTTCAGTTGCCTCGATAACCTTGGTTTCTTCTCCGATTTGTTTATAAGTTTTGGCTAAAGTCTGTGTACTTTGTTGGTAGATAGTATAGGCATAAGCTCCCACACCAAGCACTGTCACAAGAACAAAGCCTAAAAACATTCCGATTATTTTTTTTACCATATATTTATTCGTCTATCAGTCGACCCATCAGGTAAACATCAAGAAACTCTCCTCCTTCTATACAAGCGCCGCGTTCCTGTTGGCCTTCAATGATGAAGCCAAGCTTTTTATATAGATGAACAGCTGCCAGATTTCGTTTTTGAACTGTCAATTGTAAGCGTCGAATACTTCCACTCGATTGGGCCCACTCAATAGCTTCTTCCATCAAGATACTACCGAGACCATTTCCCCAATAGGCTTTTTTAATACCCAAAAAGATATCCCCAATATGCCGAACTCGCGGACGTTGATCAGCCGTTATATTGATCACTCCTGCCAATTCTTCATTCAAATAAGCTAGTAAAGTAATCTGATTATCCGACTGGGCCTGCTTGTTAATAAAACGCTGCATCTCAGATTCACTCATTGCAATTCCATTTTCATCCAGACTGGTAAAACTAGATTCATGACCAATCTGATCCAAAAGTGCAATAAGTTCTGTAGCATCTTCAACTTCTGCTTCACGAATTAATAAATCATATTCCATCTGTCAACCTCTGCAAGAGTTCTGCTGCTCGTTGACCGTGGGCATGAAAGACAATTTCGCGCCCCTCACCATCTTTAAGAACTTCTAATTCCAGATAGTCTGATGGGAGAGCCTCGCCTAATAGGTGTCCCCACTCAATAACCGTCACACCTGAACCAAAAAGAAATTCATCAAGGTCGATTGAATCAGCATCTCCTTCGATGCGGTATACATCCAAGTGATATAAGGGTAGGCGTCCTTCATATTCTCGAACAATGGTATAAGTAGGACTTTTGATCATTTGATGAATCCCTAGTCCTTTAGCTAGACCTTTTGTAAATGTGGTTTTTCCAGCACCTAATTCACCAGTTAAAATCAATACATCATTTTTTTCAAGTAGACTACCTAACTCTTGTCCAAGAGCGATTAGTTCATCTTCATTTTTTGTGTGCATGTTATTATTATACCAAAAAGTTTTCTTTTGCGACATTTCTAGTAATAAAAAAAGAGGAGTTTCCTCCTTCTTTTTTTAAGTTTTTGTCTTTAGTTTAGAGCCATGCTAATGTAGTTCAAGATGAACAGAGCGTCTAAAATCCAAATCATGACATGCACTTCCTTAACTTGACCTTTAACAATCTTCGCTAAAGTGTAAGTTAGGAACCAACGGCAATCCCCTGAGTGATTGAGTAGCTGAATCCCATAAAGATAGATGTGAAGAAGGCTGGAATAGCTTCTGACATATCATCCCAAGGAATGTTTTTCAAGTTAGAGAGCATCATAATTCCGACGATAATCAAAATTGGTGCTGTCGCAGCTGAAGGCACAATGGCAAGAAGTGGGCTAAAGAAGCTTGATAGAGCAAAACAGATAGCAACAACTAAAGCTGTCAAACCTGTACGTCCACCAGCACCGATCCCTGCTGCTGACTCAATATAAGTTGTAACGTTTGAAGTACCTGCAATGGCACCAACTGATGTCGCCACCAAGTCAGAATATAGAGCCTTATCCAATTTAGCTGATTCATTGTTCTCACCACTTGATGCGATGATCCCAACTTTTTCACCTGTACCGATAAGAGTACCAATTGTATCAAAAATATCAGTCAATGAGAAGGCAAGAATGGCCATCAAGGTTTCAGGTAAACGCGAAGTATTTGAAATCAGAGAACCCAAACCTTCTGAACCAAGGGCTGCACCAAATAAAGTTCCTAGGTCGTTAACTGCTGCTGAAAGATTGTTGCTAGCAAAATCAATTCCTGACAGATTAACAAGACCAACCGCAATAGCAAGGACTGTCGTTGTTAAGATAGAAAGGATGATCCCACCTTTAATACCTTTGACAACAAAGAAGATTGTAATGGCAAGACCTGCAATAGCTACCAATACTGCTGGAGTATTGAAATCTACCAATCCTGGAACAGCTGCTGCATTGCAGTAATCGCTGCTTGAGCCTTATCTGCTCCTTCACCTGCTACAGTATAAGTCCCTGGGTCAATTGAGAATTTCAAGAGACCAGCATTCTTAATACCAACATAGGCAAGGAAAACACCAATACCAGCTGAAATTGCTGAACGAAGAGTTGCAGGAATAGACTCAATGATCATTTTACGAACATTGGTTAATGTGATAATCAGTGAAATAATCCCACAGATGAAAACCATACCAAGAGCTTCTTTCCAAGTATAGCCCATTCCGAATACAACCGTAAATGTAAAGAAAGCATTAAGTCCCATACCTGGAGCTTGTGCGTATGGCAAGTTAGCATAGAAAGCCATCATTAAAGTTCCGACAACAGAACCAATAATCGTAGCAAGGAATACACCCTGAACTGGCATTCCAGTTTGTGAAAGCATTTGAGGGTTTACAAAGAGAATGTAACTCATTGCAAAGAATGTTGTTAAACCAGCAAGCACTTCTGTACGGACATCTGTCCCGTGCTCTTTTAGTTTAAATAGTTTGTCCATGTTTAATCTCCTTTTGTTTTTTACGAACAATGATAAAATTATATCATTAATCATTCAGTTTTTCAAGCTGTTTTTAAAAAAATTGAAGACTATTACTAGAATCAGTTCTTTCTATTTCCATTTATAGTCTGCTTTTCTTGTGTATTTTTGATATAATAGAAAACATCTTATCTGAAACTAGATTCGGGAGGATCTTATGACTAAAAAAATAATTGCCGTTGACTTAGATGGAACCTTACTCAATGGGGAGAGTAAACTATCTGATTTTACAAAAAAAACTATCAAAGAAATTTCAAAAAAAGGGCATCAGATCATCATTGCAACCGGACGCCCTTACCGCATGGCTAAAGATTTTTATCGTGAATTAGAGTTAGAAACACCTATGATTAACTTCAATGGGTCTCTGACTCATCTACCTGGTAAGGTCTGGGAATACGAAAAATGTCTGACTGTTGATAAAAAGTATCTCCTAGATATGGTTGAACGTAAAGAAGAAATTGAAGCAGACTTTATAGCTGGAGAGTACCGTAAAAAATTCTATATTACAGCGCCTGACCAAGAAATTGCAGACCCTAGACTATTTGGTGTTAAGAACTTTCGCCCTGAAAATCAATTTAAGTCTAACCTGGTTACCAAGGATCCCAACTGTATTTTATTACAAACTAGGGCAGACGATAAATATGCACTAGCAGAAGAGATGACTAGCTTTTACAAGCATCAGCTTAATATCAATACTTGGGGCGGTCCCTTGAACATTCTTGAATGTACTACAAAAGGTGTTCACAAGGCCTTTGCCCTTGAATACCTCCTCAATGTCATGAATATAGACAGACAGAACCTGATTGCCTTTGGTGACGAACACAATGACCAAGAAATGCTCTCCTTTGCAGGTAGAGGATATGCCATGAAAAATGCTAATCCTGCTCTACTTTCTTTCGCAGACGAGCAATTACCACTAACCAACGAAGAAGACGGAGTCGCTCACTTTTTACAAGAGCAGTTCCTTTAATAAAAAACTATCCCTCCATACTTTTTTGGTAGAAAATAGCTACCTTAATCGTATGGATTTTTTATGCCAAAAATCTATGCCAAAAATCGATTAAAGAAAAAAGGACCCGAATCCGTGTTAACGAGATTCAAATCCTTACAAAAGATATCTATTTTTTTAGAACGATACGATCAGAAATTTCGCGATCCATATCATCAATGATCATTTGATCGCCATCTGCTACATAAACCTTGATGTCATCTCCAATAAAGACTCTCTGACTTTCTGGTTCGAAGGTGACCTTTTTAATTTCCTGATCGCCATCAGCTTCTACTTCTGTCCAGGTTCCAGTATTACCAGTAACAACGAGAGTAATGCTATCTCCCTCATCTTGCCCTTTATAGGTCCCATCAATGTTCGTTACTGAGCTAGCCGTAGAACTAGAAACAGTCGTTTCTGCTGACTGAGCAGTCGTTACTTCCGTACTAGTACTTGCTTGAGTTGAAGGAGCTGCCTGCTCTTTTGGCGAACATGCAACTAAGAGACTAAGACTTGCCAAAGAAGCAAGAGAAAGTGTGAATTTTTTTAGTGACATAATGGCTCCTTTCTTTTAGTGGCTTAAAATCAGAATAACCCTGCTGAGCCACCACACCCCTACTATAACAAATAAAGACAGGAGGGTCAATCAAATGAATCTAGGCCATGAAACAAGCTCGAACCTCAGATATAAAATAGAGAGATCCTGTCACAAATAGCAAGTCTTGCTCCCCTGCAGAACTCTCAAAATTATCTATAAAATCTCGATATGAAGCAATGCTTGTATAATCTCCAAAGTCTTGCTCTTCCAAGGAACCCTGATAGTCAAAACTCGTAACATAGAGAGCTACACCAGGTAAATGCTCTGTTAAATAAGTAAGCATTCCACTATAATCTTTCCGCTTTAGGGCACCAAATAAGATTTGAGGCTGATACCCTTGCTGGATTTTTTCTTGGATAAACTCAACCAAACGCTCTAGAGCTGGTAAATTGTGAGCCCCATCTAGATAAATGTGCTCAGTGATAGCTTCTAGTCTTCCTGCCCATCTGGTAGCTCGCAAGGCAGTACGTACTGCTTCTTGATCTACTTTCTCGTCTCTTTGTGCCATAAATAGTAGAAAAGCCTGCAAGGCAAGAGCTGCATTTTCCTCCTGATAGACTCCCTCCAGTCCCAATATTAGGTGGTTAAAGTCAGCTAGAGAAGAAGAAAAGTTTCCATTTAGGAAAGAAAAATCTTTATTAGCTTGGTAGAGACTTACACCCAAATTAGTAGCAGTTTTTTGACAAACGAGTTGGGCTTCCGGTGCTAAATTTGCAATCACAGCTGATTTCCCAGGCTTAAAAATTCCTGCTTTCTGCTCTGCAATTGCTGTTAAACTATCGCCCAAGGTCTCCTGGTGATCGAGGCCGATTGATGTGATGATTGCAATTTCTCCTGTCACGACATTGGTAGTATCAAGAAGTCCACCTATCCCAACTTCCAGTAGGACCAAATCTACTTTTTGCTCTTTAAAATAAAGCAAAGCAATCAAGGTCAGCAACTCAAAAAAAGATAGCTGATCGTGGGTTTCTAAAGTCTTTGCTCCATTGCTTTGACTTGATCTGCTAAACGAATAAAATCTTCGGCCGATATAGGCTCACCATTAATACAGATACGGTCATGGATGCTGACAATGTGGGGCGAAGTAAAGGTACCAACCGTTTTCCCATGGGCAACAAAAAGCTCCCTCATAAAAGCAATAGTTGACCCCTTGCCATTTGTCCCTGTCACATGGATAATTGGATAGGTTTGCTCAGGATTCCCCAGCAAATCTACCGCTCTTTGCATCCGTCCCAATCCTGATCTAAAATTCAAGCCAATCCGACTATGAAGCCATTTTTCTACTTCAATCATGCTTATCTCCTTAACAAAAAAGGCGGTGGGACAGAAATCGATCGACGAAGTCTCGATTTCGTAGTCCCAGCCCCGCGAGGCTGATTAGGATCTTTTTGTAGTCTAAAAGACGAACAAAAAGTCCAATCAGCTACCGCGTCAAAATTTGATGGCTAATAAAAAGCGAGGCCGGGATTCTTATCCCAACCTCTTACCTAATTAGCTAATCCCTAGCTAAATTTTATTTTTAGCGTCAGGCTAAAAACGTTCCCCGAACTTACCAGTTCTCTCTTATTTCGAGGAACTGGGCTGATACAGTCTACCAGACTGTATCACTCCTCCATAAAGCTGTTGAAGACTTCTTCAATCATGTTCCATTCATCTTCTGAATCTTCAGGGATTGGTTGTAATTCGCCTTCTGTCCCATCTTCATTTTCAGTGAATGAGTAAGCTTGGATTTCCACTTGTCCATCTTCGTCTTCCTCTGCATTAACTGGTACAAGAAGAACATAGTTTTTACCAAATTCTTCTTTTCCGTCAATAGTCAAAAGGATTTCAAATAAAGTTTCGTTTCCTTGCTCATCTACAAGTGTAATAAGTTCACGTTCTTCGTGATCGTGGTTGTGATCGTGTGACATAGTTTCTCCTCTGTCTTAAAATTTTCTATCTAAATAATTTTGCAAAATCAACTGAGCTGCTAATTTATCAATAACTTTTTTACGCTTATTGCGACTAACATCTGCTTGCTCAATCAACATGCGCTCAGCAGCAACCGTGGTTAGGCGCTCATCCTGGTACTCCACTGGCAAACCAAAGAGTTCTTCCAGTTTTGCTCCATACGCTTGACTCGCTTCCACCCGAGGTCCACTGGTATTGTTCATATTTTTAGGTAAACCAACAACAAAGCGCTCCACCTTATAGGTGTCAACCAATTCCTTGAGTCGTTCAAAGCCGAATTCTCCTTGATCTTCATTGATTTGGATGATTTCGAGTCCTTGTGCTGTAAACCCTAACGGATCGCTAATTGCTACACCTACTGTTTTGGAACCAACGTCCAACCCCATAATTCTCATTGGTTATAGATCGACTCCTTGTCCCTTAAGGTAGTAGCGGACCAATTCTTCAACAATCTCATCGCGTTCGTATTTACGGATTTGATTTCTTGCGTTATTGTAACGAGGAACGTAAGCTGGGTCTCCACTGAGAACATAGCCCACAATTTGGTTAATAGGGTTATACCCCTTCTCATTCAATGAAGCATAAACTTCTGTCAATGTCTCACTGATCTCTTTTTTTATTGGAATCGTCCAATTTAAAACGTACGGTTTCTTCAGTAAATCCCATTCTAACACCCTCTTTCCTTAGAATAGTACTATTATAGCACATTCACAGCTGTTCTACAAATGACACAGCCTGATTTTTCCTGATTTTCTGCGACTTCCTTACTGGACAGTCGCACCACTTGCAACTCGACTTGCGATATACTCTTCTGGTTCGTTTTTTAATAGGTTTTCCAAGCCAATATTTTTCAAATATTCGCTTTCACTTGCCTTTTTAACATCTAGAACTTGAAAATCATAACTGGTTTTAGTTTCAATCTCGGTTTCACTTAAAAGATTGGTTTCAATGTTAAATCCAGGAATTTTCCGTGCTTCTTGGACCGATTCATCCTTGTCTTCTCCTTCTTTCAAGGCCTTTTTTGCTTCCTCTAATCCATGCTCTGCAATAAAGTTCTTGAGGTCTTCTGAAACTTGTCGTTTGCTGAATCGTTAAGGTCAAAAACTGTTTGCCCTTATAGGTAATGGTCTGGGTTTGTTGAACCCCATTTTCGTCAGCAGGTAGAACAAGCGTCTTGGTTACAACTGTATTGTTATTGGCATTTTCTAGAACAGGCAAAGTTGATTGAAGAGCTTCTGTCGTTGTATCTTTAGAAGGTTCCGCTGACTCTTTTTTCTGTCCACAGCCAGCTAGCAAAAATAGGAGCGCAACTGTACCAATAACTATCTTCTTCATATTTATTTTTCCTTATTTATCTATCAAATAAGGCTAGGAGTCACTCCCAGCCTTGATGTTTTATAGTGCGGCACGTAAACGTGCTTCAGCGTTTTCTACATTACGGACAGAGCGTGGCAAGAAGGCACGAATGTCATCTTCTTTATAGCCAACTTGCAAACGTTTCTCGTCAACCAGAATTGGGCTTTTTAGGATACGTGGTGTCTCCATGATTAAGGTGAGCACCTCATTGACACTCAAATCTTCGATGTCAACACCTAGGGCTTTAGCATAGCGATTTTTCGATGATACGATGCTAGCAATTCCATTATCAGTCTTGGTTAAAATATCAAGTAGTTCTTCTCGCGAAATTCCTTCTTTTCCAAGGTTTTGTTCTTTATAACTTAACTGGTGGGCATTGAGCCAGGTTTTAGCTTTTTTACAGCTAGTACAACTTGAGACTGTATAAATTTTGATCATGTACCTACCCCTTTCGCTACATGTTTCTATCAGTATAATCTATTATACCATAAAAAACATCCGACTTGCGACCTATTTTTGAAAAAAATTAACTTTTTTTGAGATTTTCGAACTTTTTTCTTGACAAATTACGAACTATAACCATTCTTTATATTTTTTTATATAAAAATTCTTGATTGTTGTGACACTTATCATATACAAGAAAATAATGAGGACTAGGAATAAGAAGTAAGGAATTCCCAATGGTGCTAAGCGAAGGACGCCAGCTAATGCTCCATAAGGCAGACTAGTAACAAAAATTGCAGCAAGTAAAGTCATAAATACCACAACCCAAGCTGGACGACTCTGTACAAAAGGAATTTTAGCAGAACGGAGCATATGAATAACCATGGTTTGAGACCACATAGATTCAATGAACCATCCTGTTTGGAATAAGATAATAAACTGAAGGGCAGATTCAGCCCCGTGAACATAATGGTGGCCTGTCACCAAAGGTACAATGATAAAGTATAGGAAGATAAAGGTCAAAATATCAAAGACAGATGAGATTGGACCCATCCAAACCATAAATCTAGTAATAGATTTTGCTTCCCATGTATGGGGTTGTTTTAGGAAGTCTTGATCCACGTTATCAAACGGCAATGCCACACAAGATAAATCGTAGACTAGGTTTAGGACAATGAGATGAACAGGAGCCATTGGTAAAAATGGCAAGAAGATACTTGCAACCAATAGTGAGAAGATATTCCCAAAGTTTGAACTAACTGTCATCTTAATATATTTGGTCATGTTGGCGTAGACCTTCCGGCCTTCAACGATACCTGTTTCAAGAACCATGAGATCCTTGTCCAGCAAAATAACATCAGCTGTTTCCTTTGCGATATCTACTGCTGTATCAACGGAAATTCCAACATCTGCCACCTTCATAGATGGGGCATCATTAATACCGTCACCCATATAACCAACGGCATGACCATTTTTCTTCAATTGTAGAATAATTCGAGCTTTTTGGTCAGGAGACAATTTGGCAAAGACTGTTACACTTTCAACCGCTTCTGCTAATTCTTGGTCTGTCATTTGGTCGATATCAGCTCCCAAAAGCATCAGCTCAACATCCAAACCAACCTTTTCACAGATGGCTTGAGTTACTTTTTCATTATCCCCAGTTAAAATCTTTGTTCTGACACCATGCTCAAGCAAAGCTTGGATAGCGGGTGCTGCAGATGGTTTTGGTGGATCCAAGAAGGCAAGGTAACCTGTAAGGATCATGTCACTTTCATCAGTCACAGCATAGGCATAATCTTCACGTAGACCTGACTTGTAACCAACACCTAATACACGTAAACCTTGACGGTTTAATTGAGCTACTCCTGACAGTACTTCTTGGCGAATACCTTCCGTAATAGGGATTATTTCTCCACGATATTCCACATGTGTCGAAATGGTCAACATTTCTTCCAAGGCGCCTTTGGTCACCATACTAACAACATTGCTATCATCTTTGACGATAACACTCATGCGTCTACGTTCAAAATCAAATGGAAGTTCGTCGATTTTTTGGAAGCTGGTGTCTAGATTTTGTAGGATAACATGTTCCTTGGCTTCTTTTTCAGTTCTACTGATGATGGCACGGTCCATCAAGTTTCAAGCCTGTTTGAAAATGTGAATTTAGATAAGCTCTTCTTAAGACTGCCATATCCAAATCACCATGGATATCCAAAGGGTATTCTAAGACAATCTCATCTTGCGTTAGAGTTCCAGTTTTATCCGTACAAAGGATATCGATTGCTCCTAAGTCTTGGATAGCATTGAGTTTTTTGATGACTACCTTTTCCTTGGCCATGATAATGGAACCTTTTGCTAAGCTGGCTGTAATAATCATCGGAAGCATTTCTGGTGTAAGACCGACACCGACGCTCAAGGCAAATACTCCAGCCTCTAGCCAGTCTCCATCGGTCAATCCATTTGCGAAAAACACGATTGGAACCATGACAAGCATCAAGCGGATCAAGAGCCAGGAAATGCTGTTCATTTCACGTTCAAAAGAAGTTGGCTCATCATAGGTGTTGAGAGTTTGTTCGATGGCTCCCATCATGGTGTCATCCCCAACTGCTAGGACCATAGCTGTAGCACTTCCTGAGATAACGTTTGTCCCCATGAAGGCCAAAGATTCTGCTTCTAAGAGGCTATCTACATTTTGACCAGTGGCTTTATTTAAAGCTAGCTTTTCAACTGCATCACTTTCTCCAGTCAAACCTGACTGTTGAACGAAAAAGTCGCGAGATTCAAATAAAATAACATCTGCTGGAATCATATCTCCAGCGCTCAATTTCACGAGGTCTCCCACAACCAACTCATCGATTGGCAACTCTTGTTCAAGACCATCGCGAATAACAGTTGCAGTGTTGACAATCATTTTTGAAAGGTTGGTTGTCGCCTTATCGCTCCGCAACTCTTGGACAAAACGGATGCCTCCTGAAATCAAAATCAAGACAACGATAATAATAGAGGTCGTAGGGTCCTCTTGGCCAGGTTTGGCAAGCCAGACGTTTGTAACGAGAGAAATAAAGGCAATCACAAGCAAAATGATTGTGAAAGGATTGATAATGGACTCATAAATCTTTTTAAAGATGGAATCCTCTTGACCCTTGGTAATGGTGTTTTCACCATATAGGTCACGGTTTTCTTCGACTTGTTCTTGGTCTAAGCCTTTTAGACTTGTATGGTAAAAAGCTAGACTATCTTTTAATGGAGTTTGAATAGCTACTGCTAGTCTTTCTTTTGTAGTTTTCATTGGTTTCTCCTATCTGTATGAATGGTTATTTCATACACAGAGACCAATCACTTTATAAGGACAGAACGACACAAATCAGCGATTGGGTGTGTATGTGCGGTTCTGGATGATCGTCAATTTGCATCGTTTGTCTCCTTTCTTTGTTTTAAAACAGTAGAAAATCCTGCCATAAAATGGCAGGACTAAAAAACTTATTATCTGTTTTCGTTCAAGCTTTAACTCCATAGGGCAATGTAATGAGCTTAGTCTTGACCTTCGCGACCAGGACTGTTGACCAACGAGTAGTGTCTCCACTGCTTTGCGGTAGTCATCCGTATCCCTATGGTAGCCTCACCTACCGTTTTCGCCTTTCAGTATAAACCTTTAACTAGTAAAAGTCAACGATTTATCTCATTTTTCTTAGATTACGATTAATTCTTTTGGAGCAAGGGTTAATAACTCGCAACCTGTATCTGTGATCATGATATCATCTTCGATACGAACTCCATATTTACCTTCGATATAAATACCCGGTTCATCAGTCAAGACCATACCAGTTTTGATAACTTCTGTAGAAGTTTGGCTAAAGTAAGGTTCTTCGTGGATATCAAGTCCGATACCGTGTCCGATACCGTGTGTAAAGTATTGTCCATAGCCTGCTTCCACAATGATATCACGAGGAATATTGTCAAAGTCACGGAAACCTAAGCCAGCCTTAGCTTGGTCAATCAATGCTTGGTTAGCCTTTAAACAGTGTTGTAGATTTCTGCTTGTTCGTCGCTGACATGGCCTAGGTAGATGGTACGAGTCATATCACTCACATAATGCTCGTACAGGCATCCGAAGTCCATAGTAATGGCTTCGCCTAGTTCTACTGGCTTGTGCATTGGGTGAGCATGGGGTTTAGAAGAGTTGATCCCACTTGCTAGGATAGTATCAAAAGATAATCCTGCCGCTCCCAACTCACGCATACGGAAGTCGAGGAAATTAGCAATTTCAATCTCAGTTTTCCCTGGCTTGATAAATTCAAGCGCATCGTGGAAAGCTTGATCTGAGATTGAACAAGCCTTGCGAATGGTCTCAATCTCTGTCTCATCCTTAATCATACGAAGAGCTTCAACAAACTGTGTCTGTGGAACTAGTTCCAAACCTTCAAAAGCCCCCTGCATACGGTGGTAATAAGAAACTGAAATTTCATCTTCAAAACCAATACGAGAAAGATCCATGTCTTTTGCAATCTTTGCGATAGTAGCCAACTCGTCACGCTCTGCAAAAATCTCAAAACCTGTCACTTCCTGCTTAGCAGCAATGATATAGCGAGCATCCGTCACTAAGACCTGACGGTCACGACTGATAAAGACCGTTCCATTTGAACCCCAAAATCCTGTCAAATAGTAGACATTTTTAAGGTTATTGATAATGATTCCATCTAATTCTTTTTCTTCCATTTTATCTAAATGCTTGCACACGTTTATTCATGATGTAACTTTCCTTTCAAATACTGTCCTGTATAGCTAGCTTCATTAGCAGCTACTTCCTCTGGAGTTCCTGTTGCAATGATGGTACCACCACCAACACCGCCTTCTGGACCTAAATCGATGATATGGTCTGCTGTTTTGATGACATCTAGATTGTGCTCAATCACGAGAACTGTATTGCCATCATCGACAAAGCGAGACAAAACGGTGAGTAATCGAGCGATGTCCTCAGTATGCAAACCAGTTGTCGGCTCATCTAAAATGTAGAAAGACTTACCTGTCGAGCGCTTGTGGAGTTCGCTAGCCAGCTTCATACGCTGCGCTTCTCCACCAGAAAGTGTCGTAGCTGGTTGTCCCAAGGTCACATAACCTAGACCAACATCTTTGATTGTCTGGAGTTTGCGTTGAATTTTCGGAATGTGTTTGAAATTCTACCGCATCGTTGACTGTCATATCCAAGACTTGCGAGATATTCTTTTCCTTGTAGTGAACTTCTAGCGTTTCACTGTTGTAGCGGGTCCCATGGCAGACTTCACAAGCCACGTATACATCTGGCAAGAAGTGCATTTCAATCTTGATAATCCCGTCACCCGAGCAGGCCTCACAGCGACCACCCTTGACATTGAAACTGAAACGACCCTTTTTGTAACCACGGATCTTGGCTTCATTTGTCTGAGCAAAGAGGTCTCGAATGTCATCAAAGACACCTGTATAGGTCGCAGGATTAGACCTCGGTGTCCGTCCGATTGGACTTTGGTCAATGTCTATCAGACGGTCGATATGCTCGATTCCTGTAATCGTCTTAAACTTACCAGGTTTATCTGAATTGCGATTGAGCTTTTGAGCAATGGCTTTTTTGAGAATGCTATTAATGAGGGTCGACTTCCCTGAGCCAGAGACACCTGTCACCGCAATGAATTTCCCTAGCGGGAAGCGAGCAGTGATATTTTGCAAGTTGTTTTCACGCGCTCCAGTCACCTCAATAAAGCGACCATTTCCTACACGGCGTTCTGACGGCACTGGAATCGCACGTTTTCCTGATAGATACTGTCCTGTAATTGACTTACTGTTGCGAGCCACCTGTTTAGGCGTTCCTGCCGCAACAATCTCTCCACCAAAGACCCCTGCACCAGGGCCGACGTCTATCAGATAATCGGCTTCTCGCATGGTGTCTTCATCGTGTTCTACCACGATAAGAGTATTACCCAAATCCCGCATCTTTTTCAGACTGGCAATCAGACGGTCATTGTCCCTCTGGTGAAGACCGATTGACGGCTCGTCTAGAATATAAAGCACTCCTGAGAGATTGGAACCAATCTGAGTCGCCAAGCGAATACGTTGGCTCTCCCCACCTGATAATGTTCCTGCAGAACGAGAAAGGGTCAGATAGTTGAGACCGACATTATTGAGGAAGGTCAAGCGATCTTTGATTTCCTTAAGAATCGGACGAGCAATGATGGCTTCATTTTTTGATAGGCTCAACTGATCAATAGCCTCCAAATGGTCTGCGATGGAGAGGTCTGAAATTTCTCCGATATGAGGTCCTTCCTCTCCTCCTACACGAACGGATAAGGCCTGATCATTGAGGCGATAACCGTGACAAGTGCCACAAGTTAGCTCATTCATATAAAGACGCATCTGTGTGCGGGTGTAGTCGCTATTGGTTTCATGATAGCGTCGTTTAATATTTCCTATAACACCTTCAAATGGAATATCGATATCACGAACTCCACCGAATTCATTTTCATAATGGAAATGGAATTCCTTACCATCTGAACCATAGAAAATGAGATGTTTCTCCTCCTCAGACAAGTCCTCAAAAGGAGTATCCATATCCACTCCAAAGGCTGTCATGGCTTGTTCTAGCATATTTGGATAATAGTTAGAAGAGATAGGGTTCCAAGGTGCTAAGGCTCCCTCACGAAGGGTCTTGCTAGCATCTGGTACGACTAAGTCCGTATCAACCTCTAGCTTAATCCCCAAACCATCACACTCACTACAAGAACCAAATGGAGCATTGAAAGAGAAGAGACGAGGTTCTAGTTCCGGAACTGTAAAGCCGCAAACTGGACAAGCATAGTGTTCTGAAAAGAGTAACTCTGAATCATCCATAGTATCGATAACCACATAACCTTCTGCGATACGAAGGGCTGCTTCGATGGAGTCAAAGAGACGACTACGGATACCTTCCTTGATGATAATACGGTCTACCACCACATCGATGTTGTGTTGTTTATTCTTTTCAAGTTCAGGAACTTCGGTCACATCATAGACAACCCCATCGACACGGACACGAACATAGCCATCCTTTTGAATTTTTTCAATCAGAGTCTTATGTTGCCCTTTTTTCTTACGAATAACAGGAGCCAAAACCTGCAGACGCTGGCGCTCTGGCAATTCCAAAACCTTGTCGACAATCTGCTCTACAGACGAAGCCTTGATAGCCCCATGTCCATTGATACAGTAGGGTGTTCCTACACGTGCATAGAGGAGACGTAGGTAGTCGTTGATTTCCGTCGTTGTCCCAACCGTCGAACGAGGATTTTTACTGGTTGTCTTCTGGTCAATAGAAATGGCAGGGCTGAGACCATCGATAGAGTCCACATCTGGTTTTTCCATATTGCCCAAAAACTGACGAGCATAGGCTGATAGACTCTCGACATAGCGGCGTTGCCCTTCTGCATAAAGGGTATCAAAGGCAAGACTCGACTTGCCCGAACCCGACAGCCCCGTCACCACAACTAGCTTGTCACGTGGAATTTCCACATCAATATTTTTTAAATTATGGGCGCGTGCCCCATGGATGACAATCTTATCTTGCATGTTACTTCTTTCTAGTCCATTGTTGCTTTCCATTATACCAAAAAAAGTGAAATTCTATTACCAAAAAAGCCGATTTGTAGTATAATAGTACGGTGTCAAAAATCACTTTATACTCAATGAAAATCAAAGAGCAAACTAGGAAACTAGCTGCAGGCTGTACTTGAGTACGGCAAGGCGACGTTGACGCGGTTTGAATTTGATTTTCGAAGAGTATTAACACAGAATAGATTAGGAAAGGATCGGAGATATGAAACAAGTCTTTCTCTCAACAACAACTGAATTCAAAGAGATCGATACGCTCCAGCCGGGCACTTGGATCAATCTCGTCAATCCTACCCAAAGCGAATCGATGGAAATTGCTTCTGCATTTGATATTGATATCGCGGACCTCCGTGCACCACTCGATGCCGAAGAAATGTCTCGTATTACCATTGAAGATGAATACACTCTGATCATCGTAGACGTTCCCATTACTGAAGAGAGAAATAATCGCACCTACTATGTGACCATTCCCTTGGGGATTATCATCACTGAAGAGGCTATTATTACCACTTGTTTGGAACCTCTACCACTTCTAGATATCTTTATCAATCGGAGACTTCGGAATTTCTATACCTTTATGCGTTCGCGCTTTATCTTTCAAATCCTCTACCGCAACGCTGAAATCTACCTGACAGCCCTCCGTTCAATCGAACGCAAGAGTGAGCAAATCGAAACCCAACTTCACAAATCTACTCGAAATGAAGAATTGATTGAACTCATGGAGTTAGAAAAGACCATCGTCTACTTCAAGGCCTCTCTTAAGACAAATGAGCGTGTGATTAAAAAATTGACCAGCGCAACTAGCAATATTAAGAAATACCTTGAAGACGAAGACCTACTGGAAGACACATTGATTGAAACGCAACAGGCCATCGAGATGGCGGATATCTATGGAAACGTCCTTCACTCTATGACAGAGACCTTTGCCTCTATCATTTCAAACAACCAGAACAATATCATGAAAACCTTGGCCCTCGTGACCATCGTTATGTCTATCCCGACTATGATTTTCTCAGCTTACGGAATGAACTTTAAGGACAATGAAATCCCTTTAAACGGAGAACCGCATGCTTTCTGGCTCATCGTCTTTATCGCCTTTGCTATGAGTGTTTCTCTCACTCTTTACCTCATCCATAAAAAATGGTTCTAAACAGGAGTTATTATGTCACAAATTGATTTAAAAGAATTAACAAAGAAAAACCAAGAATTTATCCATATTGCAACCCAGCAATTTCTCAAGGACGGGAAAACCGATGCCGAAATCAAGGCTATCCTTGAAGAAGTGATTCCTCATATCCTTGAGGAGCAACCAAAAGGAGTGACAGCCCGCTCTATCTACGGAGCACCAACTCACTGGGCTCATAGTTTCAGCGAAAAAGAGCAATACGAAAAAGAACATCCAAAGGAAAATGACGATCCAAAATTGATGATGTTGGATTCAGCCCTTTTCATTACAGGACTGTTTGCAGTAGTTAGTGCCTTGATGAGCTTCTTCTCAAACCAACCCGTAGCTTACGGATTGGTAACACTTATCAGTGTAGGGGCCTTTGGTGGAGTTGCCTTTTACCTTCTCTATCACTTCATCTACCGCTACTACGGACCAGATACTGACCGTAGCCAACGCCCTCCATTCTGGAAATCACTTTTGGTTATGTTAGCAACTATGTTTGCATGGGTTCTCATTCTCTTCTTGAGCAACTTCCTTCCACAAGCCATCAACATCAGCCTCCCACCACTTGTTTTGTTGGTGATCGGTGGAGCACTTCTTGCTCTACGTTTCTACCTCAAAAAACGTTTCAACATCAAGAGCGCAAGTGCAGGACCTGCTAGATATTAAGATAAACAATAAAAGTAGTGTGTTTTGTAGACAGACTACTTTTTTGTAGTTCCAAATCATTTTTCGATTCTCAAAAGAAGTAAACACATTTTCTAATAACATTCTAATGTAAAGTCTTCCCTTGGAATCCCGAGGTTTTATCCTTGAATCCAAGTTGTTTTTCTGTTATGCTAATAAAGTAATAAGGAGAAATATATATGACTAAACAGAGAATTAATCAAATTGTTGGTTCAATTGGTGCCTTTATCGGGATTATTGTATTTATAGCCTACATCCCCCAAATTTTTGCCAATTTACAAGGAAATAAAGCTCAACCATTTCAACCTTTATCAGCAGCAGTCTCTTGCTTAATCTGGGTCATTTATGGATGGACAAAAGAGCCTAAGAAAGACTGGATTCTAATCATTCCAAACTCGGCTGGGGTTATCCTTGGCGGACTGACCTTCCTTACTGCTCTATAAGAATGCAACTACTATAAAAAGCAACCACATCGAACGGTTGCTTTTTTACTACTCTCGTGATCTAAAAGCCATTTTCTGATTCTAATTCTTGTTGTTTCTCCTCATCTTTTGTGATACAATAGCATCAATTTATTTCTAGGAGGATGAGATATGGTTTCTACTATTGGTATTGTTAGTTTGTCTAGTGGCATTATCGGAGAAGACTTTGTCAAACACGAAGTGGACTTGGGTATTCAACGTCTCAAGGATCTAGGACTCAATCCTACCTTTTTGCCCCATTCGTTAAAGGCTTAGACTTTATCAAGGACCATCCTGAAGCACGTGCGGAGGATTTGATGCAAGCCTTTTCTGATGATAGTATCGACATGATCCTATGCGCCATCGGTGGAGATGATACCTATCGTTTGTTGCCCTACCTTTTTGAAAATGACCAACTAGAAAAAGTTATCAAACAAAAGATTTTTCTTGGCTTCTCGGATACGACCATGAACCATCTCATGTTGCATAAACTAGGAATCAAGACTTTTTATGGGCAATCCTTTTTAGCAGACATTTGTGAGTTAGACAAAGAAATGTTGCCATATAGCTGCCACTACTTTAAAGAATTGATTGAGACTGGAAGAATCTCCGAAATCCGCCCTAGTGACGTTTGGTATGAGGAACGAACTGACTTCAGTTCCAAGGCTCTGGGGACACCTCGTGTCAGTCATGCAAATACAGGTTTTGACTTGTTACAAGGAAATGCCCAGTTCGAGGGAGAAATCCTCGGTGGTTGCCTCGAATCTCTCTACGATATCTTTGACAACTCTCGATACGCAGACAGCACGGAGCTCTGCCAAAAATACAAACTTTTCCCTGACTTGTCAGACTGGAAAGGAAAAATCCTCTTGCTAGAAACCAGCGAAGAAAAGCCTAATCCTGAAGACTTCCAAAAGATGTTGCGGACTTTAAAGGAAACTGGTGTATTCGAGGTCATCAGTGGACTCTTGGTCGGAAAACCTATGGATGAAACTTTCTATGACGACTATAAAGAGGCTTTAATGGACACCATTGATAGCAATATCCCGATTGTCTATAATCTAAACGTTGGCCATGCCACACCAAGAGCAATTGTTCCCTTTGGAGTTCACGCATATGTGGACGCAACGGAGCAAGTCATTCGCTTTGACTATAAAAAATAAAGCTGGGAAGAGTTTCTCAGCTTTTTTCAGTATCGTTACTAGCATTTTCATCACATACTACCGATAGCTACAATGATCAAGACTAGGCTATTGCCTAACATGTGAACAAGTAGGGGATAGTAGATATTCTCCTTTTCTTTCACATAAATAATAGAAAAGGCAAGGCCACCACCTAGATAACCGACTGCACCGACCCACTCTGACAAAGACAAACTGTGCATATGGATTAAGGCAAAAGCAAGGCCGACTATGAAGATACTCAGCCAAGTTGGCAGACTTTTTCTCAAATATCTCAATAGAATTTGACGGAATAAGAGTTCTTCCATCAAAGGTCCAATGATGCAGGCGAAAACCGCTATCAGTAGTGGTTGTTCTTGAAAAGTGCTTTGAATATTCGACTGATTTAGACTTTGTCCGTCTAGTCCCAAAAACTGCCTCAACATTTCTGATATAGAGCCAAAGACAACAGTCATCAGAATAAGAAAGAGGCAGCCTTTTAAAACGCCAAAGAAGAATTTTCTTTTCGTCTTTCTAATCTCCTTCCATTGTTGGATCAATCTATCCTTGCACAAGAAAGAGCCATATAGAGCTAATACTACATAGACTAGATATTTTAGATAATTCGCAATGGCAGATGGCATCAAATAAGACAGCAATTTAGCACCATCAAACACAAAGAGAACTGTATAGAGAATTGCAAAAATCAGAATTCCCTTATATTTGTTAGACATCATTTAATTTTCCTTTCCATTCACAATCATTCTCATGGTCATCAACCAACCCTGCAGCCTGTAGAAAGGACAAAACAGCGACTGGTCCAGTAAACTTAAAACCACGTTTTTTGAGATCCTTGGATATTTTCTCAGATAATGGCGTTTTAGCCGGTGCTTGACGATAGTCCGGGACATCATTGACCATGGGTTTTCCATCTACAAAAGACCAAAGATAAGCATCAAAGGTGCCAAATTCTGCCTGGACTTGTAAAAAAGCCTGGGCGTTGGCACGTGTCGCAAAGATTTTGGCACGATTGCGGATGATAGCTGGATTATCCATCAAAGCTTCCAATTCAGAATCGGTCATCTTTGCAACAGCTTGAACTTGATAACCATGAAAGCCTCACGAAAGGCTTGCCGTTTATTGAGCACCGTTTCCCAAGAAAGACCAGCCTGATAGGTCTCCATACAGAGCAACTCAAAAAGTGCTTGGTCATCATGGAGGGGCTGCCCCCACTCCTCATCGTGGTAGGCTACATAGAGAGGGTTGGTCATTTTAACCCAGCCACAGCGTTTTGGCATAGGAACCTCCTATTTCACCAACATCTTAAGGGCTGACTTGATATAGTTCTCTGCTGTATCAGTCGTACCTTCAAAGAATTTCTTGATTTTCTTGAGCTCAGTTGCCTTGTAGCCTAGGGCCAACATAGCTTCCATAGCTTCTTCCAGCTCTTGGTTGTCGTTGCTAGATGGAGTAGCAGTCTTAGCAGGGAGGTCATCACCTGCCACAACTACCTTACCTTCTAGGTCCAACACCATCTGTTGGGCTGTTTTCTTCCCGATTTTAGGGAATTTAGTCAAGTAGGTAATGTTCTTGGTCTCGATGGCTTGAACGAGGCCCGCATTGTCATCTGCTGCAATGATAGCAAGTGCAGAGACTGGTCCTATACCAGATACCGAAATCAAGCTGAGAAAGAGCTTCTTCTCGTCTTCTGAACGAAAGCCGTAAAGCAGATGAGCATCTTCGCGGACTACTTGATGCACATAGATTTGCGCTTCTTGGTTGACTTGTCCTGAGTATGCATAAGGATTGGCCACATGCAAAATATAGCCGATCCTGTTAGCTTCTAGGACAATGTATTTAGCAGTAATTTTGGTAATAATACCCTTTAGATATTCGTACATAATTTTCCCTTCAATTTATACTCTTATACTCAATGAAAATCAAAGAGTAAACTAGGAAGCTAACCGTAGGCATAACTTAAGTTAGACAAGGTAAGGCTGATGCAGTTTAGAGAGATTTTCGAAGAGTATTAGTATTTTCCTAGCTCTCGGAGACTGGTATGATTTTCCTGAATGCGACGGAACATCTTTTCCATGTCCGACTTGGTAAAGTGAACCAAAACAGGACGTCCGTGTGGACAATTATAGGGGTTGTCACATTGAGAGAGTTGATAGAGGAGTTGTCTAGCCGAGTGGTCATCAATACGATGGTTGGCCTTGATGGACCGCTTGCAGGACATCATAATGGCTAGTTCAGCTCGGTATTTCTTGATTGAAACTTCCTTGGTCAAGAGGAGCATGTCGCACATCTCATAGATTCCAGACTCAATTTCCTCCTCTGCCATCCAAATGGGATGTTCGCGCAAGATAAATTGATTCTCCCCGTACTCTGCTAGAAAGACGCCTACTTCCTCTAAAAGAGACATTCTTTCCTTGAGACGAAGGGCATCATCCGCAGGAAATTCAAAGATATAGGGCACTAGGAGTTGCTGCTGGCTCTGGTCAACATTGCCAATGCTCTCACGGTACTCCTCATACTTAACCCGTTCCTGAGCCGCGTGCTGATCTATGATGTAGAGCCCATCTCGACCTTGGGCAAAGAGATAGGTTCCATGCATCTGACCGAAATTCCAACTCTGGGAAGCTTGAAGATTCTTCCCGCTCCAACTTGTCATAAGCCTTATCCAGACTAGCCAGGTCTAACTCTGGATGGTCTAGTTGGTCATAGTTAGCAGGCTTTCTCTCTGCAAAATGGAGTTTGGCTGGTTTGGTTATCTGGTCTAAGGTTTCCTTAGCAAACAGATTCAAATCCTGTTTCTCTTCATTCAGGTTCACCTGATGGTCTGCCACCTCAGCTTGTGTCGGTCTTGTCAGCTCCGTTTGCTCGTAGTAAAGATTATTTTCTTTAAGTGGGAGAATGGTTTGCTCCACCTTTCACGATTGCGAACGGTAGACTTTGCAAGATTTTCCAAGGCATCTGGAATCAAGGTCTGTTCCTTTAGACTCTTTGCGATAGCTTCTGAAACCAGTGCCATCAGCTCTCTTTCCTTAGAAATACGCACCTCTTGCTTGGTTGGGTGCACATTGACATCGGCTAAGTAAGGGTCAATCTGGATGTGAATAACAGCTAGTGGAAAACGCCCCACCATGAGCTTGCTGCCGTAACCATCTAAAATAGCACGATTGAGTAGGAAGTTTTTGATATAACGGCCATTGATAAAAAGGCTGATATAATTGCGGTTAGCACGTGTCAATTCCGGCAATGAGACAAAACCAGAAATTTCAAAATCTAGGTCAGCATTCTCAATTTCAACCATCTTTTTAGCACTGGCTAAACCATAAATCCCAGCAATGGCTTGACGCAGTTGACCCGTACCAGCTGTTCGTGTCATTTCCTTGCCATCGCTAATCAGGCTAAAAGAAATCTCCGGATGGGCTAGCCCCAGACGATTGACAATATCAATGATATGAGACAACTCTGCCTGCTGGCTCTTCATATACTTGAGACGAGCCGGTGTGTTGAAAAAGAGGTCTTCCACACAAACCTTAGTCCCCACAGTACTGGTCGCTGGAATGATTTCCTCAACTTCTCCCCCACGAGCCACTAGCTTGGTCCCGTGACTGGCACCGTCCACCGCTGTCAACAAAGTCAAAACACTGACAGAAGCGATAGAAGGCAGGGCTTCACCACGAAAACCGAGGGTCCGAATCCGAAAAAGATCCGCTTGATTCTTAATTTTACTGGTCGCATGACGACGGAGGGCTAACTCGACCTCATCGTGGGCAATCCCGTGACCATTATCTGTGATTTGGATTTTCTTAAGTCCAGCTTCCTCGATTTCAACGATAATCTGGCTAGAGCCAGCATCAATGGCATTTTCAACCAACTCTTTAACTACGCTGGCAGGACGTTCGATGACTTCTCCTGCTGCGATCTGGTTGGCCAAGACTTCTGGCAATTCAATAATATGAGACATCTTTCAGCCCCTTTCTTAACGATTTTTATCTATTTCTCCGAAAATAAGCTAGTGCTATTATACCATATTTCACTCGTTTCCAAAAAAGTCCGAGTAGCAACTTTCTTCCCGATTTTACTAGGTTATTTGCCAAGTTTGTGGTAAAATAGGTAGAAATAATATTTTAAAAAGGAGAAAAGACACATGCACATTTTTGATGAGCTAAAAGAGCGTGGTTTGATTTTTCAAACGACTGATGAAGAAGCTTTGCGTAAAGCCCTAGAAGAAGGTCAAGTTTCTTATTATACTGGCTACGATCCAACTGCTGACAGCCTTCACCTAGGTCACCTTGTCGCAATCTTGACAAGTCGTCGTTTGCAGTTAGCAGGTCACAAACCATATGCGCTCGTTGGCGGTGCTACAGGTCTCATCGGAGATCCGTCCTTCAAAGATGCTGAGCGTAGTCTCCAAACAAAAGACACAGTAGATGGCTGGGTCAAGTCTATCCAAGGACAACTTTCTCGTTTTCTTGATTTTGAAAACGGTGAAAATAAAGCTGTCATGGTCAACAACTACGACTGGTTTGGCAGCATCAGCTTCATTGACTTCCTCCGTGATATCGGAAAATACTTCACTGTCAACTACATGATGAGTAAGGAGTCTGTGAAGAAACGTATCGAAACAGGGATTTCTTACACTGAGTTTGCCTACCAAATCATGCAAGGTTATGACTTCTTTGTCCTTAACCAAGAGCACAACGTAACCCTACAAATCGGCGGCTCTGACCAATGGGGAAATATGACCGCTGGTACCGAATTGCTTCGTCGTAAGGCTGACAAGACTGGTCACGTAATTACTGTCCCACTCATCACAGACGCAACCGGTAAGAAATTTGGTAAATCAGAAGGGAATGCTGTTTGGCTCAACCCTGAAAAGACTTCTCCATACGAAATGTACCAATTCTGGATGAACGTCATGGATGCTGACGCTGTTCGCTTCTTGAAGATTTTTACTTTCTTGTCATTAGACGAGATTGAAGACATCCGTAAACAATTCGAAGCAGCACCACACGAACGTTTGGCTCAAAAAGTCCTCGCTCGTGAAGTCGTAACTCTGGTTCACGGCGAAGAAGCTTACAAAGAAGCCCTTAACATCACTGAGCAACTCTTTGCTGGAAATATCAAAAACCTTTCTGTCAAAGAACTCAAACAAGGACTCCGTGGCGTACCAAACTACCAAGTACAAGCAGACGAAAATCACAACATCGTTGAACTTCTTGTATCTTCTGGTGTGGTTAACTCAAAACGCCAAGCCCGTGAAGACGTCCAAAACGGAGCTATCTACATCAACGGCGACCGCATCCAAGACCTTGACTATGTCTTGAGTGATAGCGATAAATTAGAAAATGAATTGACCGTTATCCGTCGCGGTAAGAAAAAATACTTTGTTTTGACTTATTAACCTATTAAATATTTTCTTATAAACTAAGGAGTTCCCCTCGAGAAAGGTAACTCCTTTTTGCTGTGAATAGTCCCCACCTATCCCTTAATAGACAGGCTACGCAGTACAATGCGTAAGGTTGTTAGATTATGTAAGATAGAGAGATTTGAAGGGCTGAGCCAGTTAAACAAGCCAAAGCCAATCAAACTACTATTTACGACAACGGTATCTTGAATATTCTTCTTGATGAGTGTTTGCAAAGATGATGATAGCAAATCCAACTCTTGGAAGAAATCCAATCGATTATCTAACAACAAGATATCGCTCATCTGCTTAGAAATATCTGCACTCTCATTCATCACCACACCGATATCTGATAGGGTTAGAGCCGCTGAGTCATTCAATCCATCTCCAACCATCAAAATAGTGTGACCTGCTTTCTGCAGTTCCTCTACTAACTCAAATTTCCCATCAGGTTTCAAGTCTGTATAGACCTGATCAAAGGGCAAATCTTTGACTAATTCCTCTGTTCTAACCAAGGTATCCCCTGTTGCCAGAATCAATTTTTTCCCTTGTGCCTTAAGTTTCTCCAAGGCTGCTTTTGCTTCTTTTCTCAAAGGAGTATGAATACAGAACATTCCAATCAATTCATTCTGATAAGCCAAGAATAAGAGATTGTAGTGACTCTTGTACTCTTCAATTAAAGCATTTTGTTCTGAACTGATATGAATCTGCTCATCCTGCATCAAGACATAATTCCCAATAAGAACTGGTTGGCCATCTATATGAGATTTGATCCCCTTACTTGCGATATATTGGAGTTTCCCATGCATTTCCTCATGTTCAATCCCCTCTATCTCGGCTTGCTTGACGATGGCATTAGCAATAGGATGATAAATGTGTTCCTCAAGACAGGCACTGATTCTGAGAATATCTTCCTCACTATTGTCTCCAAAAGGTAACACCTTTTCAACTATCGGATAGCTAGTTGTGATCGTTCCCGTCTTATCAAACAAGAAAGTATCAACTTCGAGGTATTTCTCCAGAACATCTCCATCCTTAATCACCATTTCACGGTTCAACCCCTCCTTGATAGCTGTCAAATAAGCTACAGGAGTAGAGATTTTCAAAGCGCAGGAGAAATCGACCAATAGGAAAGAGATGGCCTTAGAAAAAGAACCCGTTAATAGGTAAGTCAGCCCAGCCCCCAAGAAATTATATTTGACGACCTTGTCCGCCATCTTGATGAAATAGCGTTGTTTCGTTTTCTTGTTTTCTTCAGATTTTTTCATCAACTCAATCAGTTGTAAAATCCGGCTGTTCATCTGATTATCGGTTATACGAATGCGTAACTCTCCGGTTTCTAATACTGTATTTGCACAAACCAAATCAGACTCTCTTTTTTCAACTGGAAAACTCTCTCCCGTCAAGGAACTTTCGTTGACCATACCTAAACCTGAAACTACTTGTCCATCAAACAGAATTTCATTTCCTTGAGAAAAGATCAAGACATCTCCTATTTGAACATCGGAACTCTTGATACTAACAACCGTATCGCCCTGTACTAAGAATACATCGCTCTCTTTTGCAAGAAGACTCTGTTCTAAATCTGTTGCAGTTTTTTTCAAGGACCACTGATCTAAATGATTCCCCAAATCAAGCATAAACATGATATTGCTAGCTGTCTTGGATTGGCTCATAAACAAAGACAATAAAATAGCCGAACAGTCCAAGACCTCCATCGTTAGTTCCTTACGCGCTAGTGTTTGATAGGCTTCTCTGATATAACCCAAAGCCTGATAACAAGTCCATATATAGCGAATAGGATACGGCACAAAACTACGAAAAATCATACGCTTAATCGCTGCACCTGAAACAATAGAATAAGCACTCTCTTCTCTACGAATGGGAAGAGTCATCAACTCAGAAACTTTCCCTTTATCAATTCTTTTTAAAAAGGCTTCTGCATTATCTAATACAGAAAAAGCCTTCTTTTTATACGTAGAGTAAAGTGCTGTTGATCCATGTAAAACTGGATAGACTCAATCCCCTTTTCATCTCTCGCCAAGGAACGAAGATAGTCTTGAATATCCAAGGTGAGTGAAAAAGAAGATGATAGTCGGATATGTTGGTATCCTCTATGTAGCACTTTAAAAGACATATTATTCACCTATAAGGCTATCTAATTGCTCTTCTTTTTTCTCTTGCTCGTACAAATATTTGGCATCTTGCAAGACATCGTCTCCATGTTGCTTCACAACAGAAACAGATGCATCTAGCCCGTCTTTCAACTTGTAAGCCTTAGCCAAAGCTTTAGAATAACCTTTTTTAGCTTCCTTACTTGCCAAGATTTTCAAACCAAGGGTACCAAATGCGACACCACCCAAAAAGAGTGATGATTTTTTCGCAACTTTTGCGACGCTTAATACTTCTTTTAACATACTTATTTCCTCCTTATCATTATTATAAAGCAATTTAGATATAAAAGCAACTTCATTCTATAAATTGGAGAATTAGTTTCATTTCTACTGAATCTCCCATCTACTTATTCCTAAAGTTGCTTTCATTTGCCTCTTTTGATACACTTAAACTATGAATAAAAACCTCAAACCCAAACTCCAGCGCTTTGCTTCTGCTAGTGCCTTTGCCTGTCCTATCTGCCAAGAAAATCTGACCTTGGTAGAGTCTAGCCTCAAGTGTAGCAACCGCCATTCTTTTGACCTAGCAAAATTCGGCTATGTCAATCTAGCTCCGCAAATCAAACAATCGGCTAACTACGACAAGGAAAACTTTCAAAATCGCCAGCAAATCCTAGAAGCTGGCTTTTATCAAGCTATCTTAGAAGGCATCTCAGACATACTAGCGACTAAATCATCTGCAAAAACTGTCTTGGACATCGGTTGTGGCGAAGGCTTCTACTCTCGTGAACTCCAAGAAAGTCACTCTGATAAAACCTTTTACGCCTTTGACATTTCAAAAGACTCAGTCCAAATCGCTGCTAAAAGTGAAACCAACTGGGCAGTCAACTGGTTCGTTGGCGACCTGGCTCGTCTTCCTATAAAAGACGCCAGCATGGATATCCTGCTTGATATCTTTTCCCCTGCCAACTACGGTGAATTTCGCCGCGTTTTATCCCAAAACGGTATCTTAATGAAGGTCGTTCCTACCGAAATCACCTTAAAGAAATCCGCCAAATGGTACAGGAGCAACTAACAAAGAAGGACTATTCTAACCAAGATATCAAGGAACATTTCCAGGAACATTTCAGCATCCAATCTAGTCAGATAGCTTCCCTGACCAAACCTATCACCGCAGAGCAACGCCAAGCCCTGCTTAGCATGACCCCCCTACTCTTTCACGTCGATCAAAGCAAGATTGACTGGAGCCAGTTAACTGAGATTACCATCGAAGCAGAGATTCTGGTTGGGAAAGCACTGTAAACAAATTTTTGAGATAAGACAAAGCCCGCATCTCTTCTTGAGCTGCGGGTTTAAATCACGATTTCCAGGTGTCTATCCGAAAAGTGTAAGGCATTTAAAGTTTTTAACCTCTTCATTTATTTTCGATTCGAAATAACAAATTTATCAATAAATAGCAAGTGATATAATGCAAGTGTAATCCCCAATAAGCAGCCATGATAAGAGATATCTTGATGGGTAAGGGGGGAAAAGAGTATTATTACCCGTCAAGAGGCATGTCAAAATCACAAATAGTATCCAGAATAAATCAGTCCATTTATATTTTGAAAAATATTTTTTCCACATATAAACACCTTCTTTCCTATAATCATATTATAATACTTTGTTTAAGCGGATACAAGAAATTTGAGGTGTTCTAATCATGAGTATGAAAGAGCGTAAAAACCAGCATTTTAAGCGCTGGTTTATTGTTTTAAACGAAATTCCTTACAAAACTTACTAACACTAAGCTTTAAAAAAAGTTAGTTTTTGAAGTTGATTAAGTGTTAACTTTCCAAACGGAACTCTTTTTTTATTTTTCAATCCCCAATAACTAAGGGCAAGTAATGCTACAACCCAAGCAAAAGTGATCCCCAAACTGTCAAAATTCAACTTGAAATCTGGTTTATTAAAGAAATCTACATAAGCTCCTAAGAAGGTTGTGTCCATAAATTTCTTGACCTCTGAGCTAACTTGAGAAACATCGGCAAGAATGAGAGACCAAGCATTGGAATCAAACCATAAACCTGAGCCTGCGTTTGTGTCTCTGAAATAGCTCCGATCACTAAATTTAAGAGGATTGTACATAATGCTACCATAGAAGCTACTACAAGGTATACAGGATAATCTTTTGCGAAATCCACTTCAACCATAATAGGGAAAGAAATAACTGAAGCCAAGGCAAAGATTACAGGATAAAACAAAACGGAAATAAGATATTCTCTACGGCGAACTCCGCTTAAAATGAGAGTCTTAAAAATTCTTTTTTCTTTTTCCTCTGCAATAGAGTTTGAAATCATTGATCCAGAAGAAAATGAGAATGCCATTGTTAAAGAACTAAACAATAGTGTTTTCCCTTGAGTGCCATCTGTATTCATAAAATTTTGGAAGAGTAGAACCATAAAGAATGGGAATACTACCTGTACCAAAGTGTTTTTGTTTGTTAATAATACTTGTGTCCTCAACCAGATAAGGGCTAAAATTCTCTTAAACATCTAATTTTTCTCCTGTCAATTTAATAAAAATATCTTCTAAAGTTGGTTCACATGAGTGAATCGTCATCATTTTTTTATAATCTTCTTGCTGCAAGTCTTCAAAGCGCACTACTTTTTTAGTAGAATCACTATAGGTTACTGCAACCTTTTTTTCCGTGTTGTATTTTTGGATAATTTCGCTTGGGCTTCCTTGTTCAATAAGATCACCTTTATTCAAAAGAGCTAGGTTATCACATAATAAAGTCGCCTCATTCATATCATGAGTAGTTAAGAAAATGGTTGTTCCTCTTTCCTTTAACTCCTGTAGTAATTTGTGAATCTTCTTTGAGGTGGTGGGATCTAACCCACTTGTAGGTTCATCTAAAAATAGAACTTTAGGATAATTGATTAAAGCACGAGCTAAAAGCATTCGTTGACGCATTCCTGTAGAAAGTTTCTCAGCTGGAGTGTCTTTACTATCATACAGACCAACTTGTTTTAGAATTTCTTCAATTCGAGATTTTGAAACTCCGTATAGTCTTGCAAATAGCAACAAGTTATTGTACAAACTTAATTTTTCGTAATAACCACTTGTGTCACCTACTAAACCTAACTCTTCAAAATCTGACGGAAGTAATTTTTGAGAATCTTTTCCTAATAATTCTGTCTTTCCGCTGTTAGCTTGTAGCTGTCCTGTCAGAATATTGATCATTGTTGTTTTCCCTGAACCAGATGGACCTAGGAATCCAAAAATTTCTCCTTCATTTATTGAAAAACTAATTTGATTTAAAGCAACATTATCTCCAAATCGCTTTATAACTCTTTCTACCTTAATCATTTTATTACCTCTTTCTAATGATAAATTGTGTTTTAGAAACTTCACTCACTCCCATCGGTTATGTCAACAACTCTAATTCTAGGCTTTAAGTTGGAGTCCATTTTGATTTCTCTCATTTCATTTGGAAGCAAGAGAACTAACTTTAGTAGCTTCTCATCAAGTGTTACTTTACATAGGCGTCTGCTATCTAGACTATTTTTGATAATCAGATAGTCCTTCTTGACAAACTTTTCATCCATATAATAGTCAATTGTTTTTACCATATTTTCCTCCCGCCTGCTAATCTACATCCCTTTTAAATAGTAATGTTTCTAGCACTGCGTTCTGCTTAACTTATTTACAATAACAGTATATCCCTTATGAGAGTAAAAAAACAGGACATTTATGTCCACTGACATTTATGTCCTGTTTAAATTGAAATTATGGAAAATCCTTATTTTTTTCCTCTATCACTCTATCCCTAAATGATTTATCATTTAATAGTTCCGCACCATTTATTGCTTTATCATAGTAGTCCAAAGCAAGATCTTTATTCTGATTGGTATGAATATAATATTTGGCTTCAAAAAAATCTACTGTAGGTAGTAAAGCAAAATCTTGTATTTCATCTATTATTTCTCGTACAGCATTTAGCGTTTGGGGCATTAAATCATAATATTCAATATTAAAGTGATATAAAACAATTGATACAATAACCCTTTGAATCAAATGAATATTGTTGGCATCAGAGAAATTAGTTTGCTCCAAGATGTTAGAATAGATATTTTCAAATACATTATCAATTGGCTTAGCATTCAAAGTACACTTTAAGAAATACAAGTGTAAAATTAGTAAATCATTGGTATCATAATTTGTTTTTAAAAGCAACTGCTCAAAGTACTCCTCAATCAATCCTTCCCCAAATTCAGCGTTTTCAGAAACATATACATCATCAATGGCTTGTAGAACTTCAACAGCTACTTGTTCATCCTCAGGAAGTTGATCATAAAAACGTTCCTGAATTTCTTCAAAGATAGCCTCACGTTGGCGGATTTTTCTTCATCTCCATGAATAGATTGACGAATCAATTTCGTTTTTAGTTTTAAATACTCTTTAGGAACAATTAACAAGCCCTCGTCAATTAACTGAGATATTGGAACTCCCAATACTTTGGCTATATAGTCTAGTTTCACTAAGCTGGGCAAGTTATTCCCTGTTTCAATTCGGCCCAACTGACGAACAGTAAGTTCTTTTTCATCTCCACAAAAGGCTTCTCTACTCAATCCTTTTTCAGTCCGTAAGGTACGAATTCTTTTCCCAATCTCTAAATTACTCATAATGCACCTCTTCAAATTCTTATTTGATATTCAAACAATTACTTGTATATGTTCCTATTTTAACATACTTTCTTACAATTTTCAGATAAAAATAATGATAAGGAATAGTTTTAAGCCACCACTCTATATAAGTGACCCATTTTAATATAGTATCTGAGATCTATTTCTACTCAAGTATTCAAAAAAGCGAATTTCAATTGAAACTCGCTTTTTGCTAGATAGTGTAATAACTATTAAATTGTATATCTTAGTTCAAGTGCCAGATATCTTCGTTGTACTGAGCGATTGTACGGTCAGATGAGAAGAATCCCGCTTTAGCAATGTTGACGATGACTTTATCCAACCATGCATCACGGTTTTCGTAATCAGCAAGCATTTGCTCTTTCACTTTGATGTAGTCTTCCAAGTCAAGAAGAGTCATGAACCAGTCTTTGTTGATCAATTCATTGTAAAGACGTTCCAAGCGTTCTTTCTTACCAACTGCAAGAACAGCGTCGCTCACGATAAAGTCAACCAATGGTTTGATCGCTTTACGAGCGTAGAATTCGCTTGATTTGTAAGCTGATTTTGCGTAAAGGTCGATAACAGTTTCTGAATCTTCACCAAAGATGTAGATGTTTTCGTCTCCAACCAACTCAGCGATTTCCACGTTAGCCCCGTCCATAGTACCAAGAGTCAAAGCTCCGTTCAACATGAATTTCATGTTACCAGTACCTGAAGCTTCTTTAGAAGCAAGTGAGATTTGTTCTGAGATATCACATGCTGGGATGAGGAAGCTTGCTGCAGTAACGTTGTAGTTTTCAACCATTACGACTTGCAAGTGTGGAGCTACTGCTGGGTCGTTAGCAATCACTTCTGACAAGCAAAGAATCAAGTGGATGATGTCTTGGGCGATTGTGTAGGCAGGAGCTGCTTTACCACCAAAGAATACTGTGATTGGACGAGCAGGGATGTTACCAGCCTTGATGTCCAAGTATTTGTGAATCACATACAAAGCGTTCATTTGTTGACGTTTGTACTCGTGAAGACGTTTGATTTGGATATCAAAGATTGAGTTTGTATTGATTTCCACACCTTGGTGTTCTTTCAAGTGACGAGCCAACTTACGTTTGTTGTGAGCTTTGATGCTTTCCAATTTTTCTTTGACAGCAGCCTTGTCTTCGTAAGAAAGAAGGTCTTCCAATTTAGAAGCTTCATGGTGCCATTCGCGTCCAAGAATCTCATCCAAGTAGTGAGACAAGCTTGGGTTAGCATGCATGAGCCAACGACGGAAAGTGATACCGTTTGTTTTGTTATTGAATTTTTCTGGGTAAAGATCGTAGAAAGCTTTCAACTCAGAGTTCTTCAAATTTCTGTGTGAAGAGCGGCAACCCCGTTTACGCTGTATCCATAGTGGATATCCATGTGGGCCATGTGTACACGATCGTTTTCATCAATGATTTGAACAGCTGGATCTTTGTATTCAGCACGAACACGACGGTCCAATTCTCTGATGATTGGTACCAAGTGAGGAACCACTTCTTCCAAGAATTCAAGAGGCCATTTTTCAAGGGCTTCAGCAAGGATTGTGTGGTTTGTGTAAGCAGTCATGCTACGAACGATAGAGATTGCTTCATCAAGTTCGATACTACGTTCAGTCAAAAGACGGATCAACTCAGGAATCACCATTGATGGGTGAGTGTCGTTGATTTGTACAACTGCGTAGTCAGCAAGGTCATGCAAGTTGCTTCCTTTTTCGATTGCTTCATCGATGATCAATTGAGCACCGTTTGAAACCATGAAGTATTGTTGGAAGATACGGAGTAATTCACCTTGTTTATCGCTATCGTCTGGGTAAAGGAAAAGAGTCAAGTTGTGAGCGATATCTGTCTTGTCAAAGTCGATACCATCTTGGATGATAGATGAATCAACTGAATCCAAGTCAAACAAACGCAGGCGGTTCTTCGTAGCTGTTTTGTAACCAGGTACATCGATATCGTAAAGAGTAGATGTCAATGTGAAGTGTGCAAATGGTACTTGGTAGCTACGGCTTGAGCGAACCAACCAGTTTTGGTCAGTCAACCAAGCGTTAGGAATTGTTTCTTGTTGGTTGTTTTTAAGCACTTGTTGGAAAAGACCAAAGTGGTAGTTCAAACCAACACCGTCACCGTTCAAACCAAGTGTAGCGATTGAGTCGATAAAGCAGGCTGCCAAACGTCCCAAACCACCATTACCAAGTGATGGTTCCAATTCTACTTCTTCGATTTCGATCAACTCTTTACCTGCGTCAGCAAGTTCTTTTTTAACTTCGTCATAAAGACCAAGGTTAATCAAGTTGTTAGACAAGAGTTTACCAATCAAGAACTCAGCTGAGATATAGTAAACTTTTTTCTTACCAGTGTTGACTGGTTTTTGGCTGCTTGCAAGTTTGCTGTAGTTAAGAAGAGCAAGGTAAAGCTCTTCGTTGCTACATTCTGCGATAGATTTATTGTAACGATTTTGTACAAATTCTTTTAATGGTAACATTTTTTGTGTCTCCTGATAATGTCTTATTTCTTTAATTCTACCAAATTTTCATTGATTCGGCGATAAATTGTAGTCAAATCAAGCAAAGTTTCTTCGACAGCAGGAGTCAATTGATCCTCTGTCATACGCCATGACCAGTTTCCACCAAGAGTAGATGGGAAGTTCATACGAGCTGACTCATCTAGTTCTAGCAAGTCTTGCATGGTTGCAATAGCCATGAAGCTGACTGATGAAATACTGTGCGAAGCATTGCGTGTGGCACTGTTTCATACTCTTTACGGTTCGTGTAACGAGCCATGTATTCACGAGTTGGATCGTCAATCTCATTACGGTACCAACCAAGAACTGTATTGTTATCGTGTGTTCCTGTGTACATAACAGAGTTGGCAGGTGCCAAGTGTGGGCTATCGATACTTTCGTCTTCTGGGTTGAAGGCAAATTGAAGAATCTTCATTCCTGGGAAGCCAGTGCGTTCACGTAGTTCAATAACTTCGTCAGTCATGAATCCAAGGTCTTCTGCGATGATGTTCAAGTCACCAAGTTCCTCTTTAACCGCTGCAAAGAGTTTGTAGTCAGGACCTTTCACCCATTTACCAGGTGCTGCTGTTTCAGAACCAGCAGGAATTTCCCAGTAAGACTCAAATCCACGGAAGTGGTCGATACGAACGATATCGTAGATTTTGAAGCTTTCACGCAAGCGTTCAATCCACCATTTGTAGCCATCTTTGTCCATAGCTTCCCAGTCATAGATTGGGTTACCCCAGAGCTGACCAGTAGCAGAGAATTCATCTGGTGGGCAACCTGCGATGCAAGTCGCTTTCCCGTTTTCATCTGTTTTAAAGAGATGTGGATTAGCCCACATATCGCTTGAATCTTCCGCTACATAGATAGGCATATCACCGACAATCTCGATGTGGTTTTCGTTAGCGTATGCTTTCAATTTCAACCATTGTTGGAAGAAAAGGTATTGGGTTACGCAGTGGTAAACAAGCTTGTCAGCTAATTTCTCACGGTAGCTTTCAAGAGTTGAAGTTTTACGAGCACGGGCATCTGCATCTGGCCATTCTGTCCAAGCAAGATTATCAAAATGCTCCTTGATTGCCATATACTCTGCAAATAGTTCAAGCCAAGCTTGATTTTGTTGAGTAAATTTCAAAGTCTTTGACATCTCCGACTTCAAGGAAACGTTTGACAGCTTTCTCTAGAAGTGGACGACGTGCATAGTAGATTTTAGCGTAGTCAACTTCAGTTGGGTTGCTACCAAAGTCCACACCTTCAAGATCACTTGCTTCCAACAAACCTTGCTCCACCAAAATATCAAGGTCGATAAAATGAGTGTTTCCAGCAAAGGCTGAGAATGATTGGTAAGGAGAATCTCCATAGCTAGTTGTTCCCAAAGGAAGGATTTGCCAGTAGCGTTGCTTCGTGCGAACCAAGAAGTCAACGAAATCATAGGCGCTTTGACCAAATGATCCGATTCCGTATGCTCCTGGAAGTGATGAGATGTGCATCAACACACCGCTTTGACGTTTTTTCATATTAGCACCTCAAGTGTTTATATTGTTAATTATTTCAATTTTTGCGCAAACGTTTGCGCTAAGTAAAGTATACCCCATTTCTAAAATAAATGCAAGCGTTTGTAAAAAAACTTTTTCTCTACTTTTTATTTCCGAAATCGGAAATTCCCTATATTTTCATTTTCCCCCTCCATTTATTTCGTCTTCTATTTATGCAATCGTTTCCCTTCAATTATTTTTGAATTGAAATTTACACGATTTCCTATTTCTCTTCTATTATACAAACAATTTTAGGAATTAGCCAGTCGCAAGCTTTTTAAAATTTTTTCAAAAAAACGCTTGCAACCGTTTTCTGTTTGTGCTATACTAGGGTCATAAGGGAAAACGTTTGCGTTTCCTCGAAATTAAAATTTGTTATTCTTTAGGAGGAATACACTATGTCAACTAAATTCATGAAGAGCGCAGCTGTACTTGGTACTGCTACTCTTGCTAGCTTGCTTTTGGTAGCTTGCGGAAGCAAAACTGCTGATAAAGCTGCTGATTCTTCTGCATCTGAAGGTAAAGAAATCACTTTCTACGTTGAAGATCAATATAAAGCTTACGCTGAGAAAGTTGCTGCTGCTTATGAAAAAGAATCAGGAACTAAAGTTAACATCAAATCTGGCGACCAACTTGGTGGACTTGACAAACTTTCACTTGACAACCAATCAGGTCAAGCCGCTGACGTTATGATGGCTCCATACGACCGTGTAGGTAGCCTTGGTACAGACGGACAACTTTCAGAAGTTAAACTAAGCGAAGGTGCTAAAACAGATGATACTACTAAATCTCTTGTAACAGCATCTGACGGTAAAGTTTACGGTGCCCCAGCAGTTATCGAGTCACTTGTTATGTACTACAACAAAGACTTGCTCAAAGAAGCTCCAAAAACTTTCGCTGAATTAGAAGAACTTGCTAAAGATAGCAAATATGCTTTCGCTGGTGAAGACGGAAAAACTTCTGCATTCCTAGCTGACTGGACTAACTTCTACTATGCATACGGACTTCTTTCTGGTAACGGAGCTTACGTATTCGGACAAAACGGTAAAGATCCTAAAGATATCGGTCTTGCAAACGAAGGTTCAATCGCAGGTATCAACTACGCTAAATCTTGGTACGAAAAATGGCCTAAAGGTATGCAAGATGGAACAGCTGCTGGAAACTTAATCCAAACTTCATTCCAAGAAGGTAAAACAGCTGCTATCATCGATGGTCCTTGGAAAGCTCAAGCATTCAAAGATGCTAAAGTAAACTACGGTGTTGCTACTATCCCAACTCTTCCAAACGGAAAAGAATACTCAGCATTCGGTGGTGGTAAAGCTTGGATTATCCCATCAAGCACTAAGAACCTTGAAGGCGCACAAAAATTTGTAGACTACCTTGTATCAACTGAACAACAAAAAGCATTCTACGAAGCAACTAACGAAATCCCAGCTAACACTGAAGCACGTGCATACGCTGAAGGCAAAAACGATGAGTTGACAACAGCTGTTATCAAACAGTTCAAGAACGCTCAACCAATGCCAAACATCTCACAAATGTCAGCAGTTTGGGAACCAGCTGCAAACATGCTCTTTGACGCTGTAAGTGGCAAGAAAGATGCTAAAACAGCTGCAGATGATGCTGTAACATTGATCAAAGAAACTATCAAACAAAAATTTGGTGAATAATTAAATTTGTTCAAGGGGGGGATAGTCGAAATCCCCCCTTTGAATTTATCAATTTTAACCTATATAATTTATCTTTCCATAAGGAAACCAGTATCATATGAAAGGAGTAATTATGGAAAAAAACAACAACCTAGTAAAAGCAGCCTTGCTGTCTATCATTCTGGGTTAGGACAAATCTACAATAAACAAAAAGTCAAAGGATTCATTTTCCTTGGTGTAACTATCGTATTTGTCCTTTATTTCCTATCGCTTGCAGCGCCTGAATTGAGCAACTTGATCACGCTTGGTGACAAACCTGGTCGTGACAACTCTCTCTTCATGTTGATTCGTGGTGCATTCCACTCTATTTTTGTAATTGTTTATCTAGCCTTTTATATTCTCAATATTAAAGACGCTCACACTATTGCAAAACAAATTAACAATGGTATTCCAGTCCCACGGACATTAAACGAAATGATTAAAGGTATCTATGAGAATGGATTCCCTTATCTCTTGATCATCCCATCTTACGTTGCTATGACATTTGCGATTATCTTCCCTGTTATCGTAACATTGATGATTGCCTTTACAAACTATGACTTCCAACACTTGCCACCAAATAAACTCTTGGATTGGGTTGGATTGACAAACTTTAGTAATATCTGGAGCTTGAGTACCTTCCGTTCAGCCTTTGGTGCAGTTCTTTCTTGGACTATCATCTGGGCTCTGTCTGCATCTACTTTGCAGATTGTTATTGGTATCTTTACAGCTATTATTGCTAACCAACCGTTTATCAAAGGAAAACGTATTTTCGGTGTTATTTTCCTTCTTCCTTGGGCTGTACCAGCCTTCATCACTATCTTGACATTCTCAAATATGTTTAACGATAGTGTTGGAGCTATCAACACTCAAGTATTACCAATCTTTGCCAAGTTTCTTCCTTTCCTCGATGGAGCACTTATCCCTTGGAAACAGACCCAACTTGGACTAAGATTGCTTTGATTATGATGCAAGGTTGGCTTGGATTCCCATACATCTACGTTTTGACCTTGGGTATCTTACAGTCTATTCCTAACGACTTGTATGAAGCAGCTTATATCGACGGTGCTAATGCTTGGCAAAAATTCCGTAACATCACTTTCCCTATGATTTTGGCTGTTGCGGCGCCTACATTGATCAGTCAATACACCTTCAACTTTAACAACTTCTCTATTATGTACCTCTTCAACGCTGGAGGACCTGGTAGTGTCGGAGGTGGAGCTGGTTCTACAGATATCTTGATCTCATGGATTTACCGCTTGACAACAGGTACATCTCCACAATACTCAATGGCGGCAGCTGTTACCTTGATTATCTCTATCATTGTCATCTCTATCTCTATGATCGCATTCAAGAAACTACACGCATTTGATATGGAGGACGTCTAAGATGAATAACTCAATTAAACTCAAACGTAGACTGACTCAAACTCTCACTTACCTCTACTTGGTTGGCCTTTCAATCGTCATTATCTATCCTCTTTTGATTACGATTATGTCGGCCTTTAAGACTGGTAACGTAGTAGCCTTTAAACTAGATAGTAACGTTGACTTTAGTTTTGCTAACTTCCAGGGACTCTTCTCTGAAACTTTATATGGTACTTGGTATCTAAATACTTTGATCATCGCCTTGATTACAATGGCTGTTCAAACAAGTATCATCGTTCTAGCAGGTTATGCCTATAGCCGCTACAATTTCTTGGCACGTAAACAAAGTTTGGTATTCTTCTTAATTATTCAAATGGTACCTACTATGGCCGCTTTGACAGCCTTCTTCGTTATGGCTCTTATGTTGAACGCCCTTAACCAAAGTTGGTTCCTCATCTTCCTCTACGTTGGTGGAGGTATCCCGATGAACGCTTGGCTCATGAAAGGTTACTTTGATACCGTGCCAATGTCTCTTGATGAGTCTGCAAAACTAGATGGTGCAGGACACTTCCGCCGCTTCTGGCAAATTGTTCTTCCTCTTGTTCGCCCAATGATCGCCGTACAAGCACTCTGGGCCTTCATGGGACCTTTTGGAGACTATATCCTCTCTAGTTTCTTGCTTCGTGAAAAAGAATACTTCACTGTTGCCGTTGGTCTACAAACCTTCGTTAACAACGCGAAAAACATGAAGATTGCCTACTTCTCAGCAGGCGCTATCCTCATCGCCCTTCCAATTTGTATTCTCTTCTTCTTCCTACAAAAGAACTTTGTTTCAGGACTTACAAGTGGTGGCGAGAAGGGGTAATATTACCCCCCGCCACCCTTTTTCATTTTTGAACTTGTACATCGATTGTCTGGTGAGATACAAGAGCTTGCTGAGATTACCTTGTTAGTTAGTGTACTAATCATAACAAACATTCACTTTTTCCAAGGATTCTACTATCCCCGCTTGAAATTAAAAACATTTCTCTATATAATACTCATATAGAAAAATGCCGATAGAAAGAGATTTATGTTACCATATCCATTTTCTTATTTTAATAGTATTTGGGGATTTCGTAAGCCCCTCTCTCATCGTTTTGGTCTAAATTGGTTTCAACTGATTTACCAGTATTTTCTTGATTAGCCTGTCTATGGTTCCTATTGCCATCCAGAATAGTTCTCAAGAGACATACCCTTTAGAAACTTTCATCGATGATGTCTACGCTCCTTTGACGGACGAAGTCGTTCAGAATCTAGCTACCAATGCTCAGATTGTAGATGGTAAACTAAGCTATACGGGTTCGACTCCTCATCAAGCTTCTGTTCAAATCGGGGCTTCTGCTAGTTCAAGTTTCCCTGAGGAATTACTTCTTAACTTTGAACCTGAACAACTCGTCATCAGTAAGCAAGGAAAAGAACTAACCAGCATTCGCTATCACGCTATCACAACTGAAAGTTTCCAAAACAAGGAAAGCTTAACGCAAGCCATTTCTAAAGACTGGTACCAACAGAACCGCGTCTATATCAGCCTCTTCCTTGTCTTAGGTGCTAGTTTCCTCTTTGGACTTAATTTTTTCATTGTAGCTTTAGGTGCGAGCCTTTTGCTCTACTTTACGAAAAAATCACGTCTCTTCTCATTTAAGACCTATAAAGAGTGCTATCATTTTATTTTGAACTGTTTAGGATTGCCAACTTTAATTACCTTGATTCTAGGTCTCTTGGGTCAAAATATGGCAACTTTGATCACTGTTCAAAACATTTTATTTGTTCTATACCTGGTCACTATCTTTTATAAGACTCATTATCGTGATCCAGACTACCAAAAGTAGGAGATTATTATGCCCGTGACAATTAAAGACGTGGCCAAGGCTGCAGGTGTCTCACCTTCAACCGTAACACGTGTGATTCAAAACAAATCAACGATTAGTGACGAAACAAAAAAACGAGTTCGAAAAGCAATGAAAGAACTTAATTATCATCCTAATCTAAATGCTCGAAGTCTCGTTAGCAGTTATACGCAAGTTATTGGCTTAGTCCTTCCAGATGATTCAGATGTTTTCTACCAAAACCCTTTCTTCCCTTCTGTTCTTAGAGGGATTGCACAGGTTGCCTCGGAAAATCACTATGCCATTCAGATTGCGACTGGTAAGGATGAAAAAGAGCGTTTAAACGCCATTTCACAAATGGTTTACGGAAAACGTGTGGATGGGCTTATCTTCTTGTATGCACAAGAAAATGATCCCTTGGTGCAATTAGTTGTCGATGAGCAATTTCCTTTCCTCATTCTTGGAAAATCACTTTCTCCTTTCATTCCGCTTGTTGATAATGATAACATCCAAGCCGGATTTGATGCGACCGAATATTTCATCAAAAAAGGATGCAGTCGCATTGCTTTCATTGGTGGTACCAAGAAGCTCTTCGTTACCCAGGACCGTCTGACAGGTTACGAGCAAGCTCTTCAAGAACACAATCTACCCCTTGATAGCCAACGTACCTTCTTTGCAGACGAGTTTCTAGAAGAAAGGGCTATAACTTTAGTAAACAACTCTTTAAACACGACCCTCAGACCGATGCTATTATCACAACGGATAGTCTTTTAGCCGAAGGTGTCTGTAACTACCTCAACGAACACCAGCTTGATGTTCCGGTCCTTAGCTTTGACTCAGTAAATCCAAAGCTGAATCTAGCTGCCTATATCGATATCAATAGTCTTGCTCTTGGCCGAACTTCATTTGAAACCATTCTTCAAATCATCAATGATGTCAAAGAAAATCGTCAAATCTGCTATCGTCAAGTGATCGCACACGAAATCGTTGAAAAATAAAAAACCAACTCTCTTTTTCGAGTTGGTTTTTTTGTATCTTATTTACCTGAACAACTAGTTTTCAACCTCGACAAATCGTCCTAGAATATGGACATTCTCTGAGACAGATACAAAGGCTGTTGGATCAACTTGCTTCATAATCAGTTTAAAATCATTGAACTCTGCACGAGTGATAACCGTAATCAAAATCGCCTTACGTTCATGGTTATAAGTCCCTTCGGCATCATGAATCATGGTCGCACCACGATGCAATTTGTTATGGATTTTCTCAATGACTGCATCTGGATTGCTCGTGACTATCATAGCCTGCATGCGTTTTTGTTTGGTGAAAACTGCATCTGTGACACGACTTGATACGAAAATGGTAATCATAGAATAGAGAGCATATTTCCATCCAAAGGTCAATCCTGCAATCAGCATGATTGTACCGTTCACCAAGAAAGAGATGCTTCCGACATTACGACCTGTTTTCTTACGAATAGTAAGACTGACAATATCCGTTCCACCACTGGAAATGTTATGGCGTAAAGCAAATCCGATTCCTAGCCCCATGACGACTCCCCCAAATAGGGCATTGATGATAGGATCTTCTGTCAAGACTACCACTGGTATAAACTGGATAAAGAGCGAGCTCATGGATACCGTGATAAAAGTAAAAATCGTGAACTTATGCCCTATCTGGCGCCAAGCTAAAATCATGAGTGGAATATTGATACAATAGAATGCGACAGAGATCGGGATGTGGAAATGAAACCAGTAGTTACTAAGGCTTGAGATAATCTGTGCTAAACCTGTTGCACCACTTGAATAAACGTGTCCTGGTTGGAAGAAGAAATTGACGGCTACAGCTGATAAAAAACCATATACCAGAGAAGCTGAAATTTTTTCATCGTATTTTTCTCGGGAGATACTTTGCAAAACACGCAAAATCTTCACTCGGTGAGCAAAGCGGCGCAAATAATAGTGCCACTTTTTAGTTAGTTTCGTTTGTTTCATCTTGTTCTACTTGTAGATTGAGTTCCTCTAATTGTTTAAGAGCTACTGTTGATGGCGCTTGGGTCATTGGGTCAGTTGCTTTGTTGTTCTTAGGAAAAGCAATCACTTCACGGATGTTTTCTTCACCTGCTAAGAGCATTACAAAGCGGTCAAGTCCGATAGCCAAGCCACCGTGTGGTGGGAATCCATAGTCCATGGCTTCCAAAAGGAATCCAAACTGGTCATTTGCTTCTTCTGTTGAGAATCCAAGGGCCTTGAACATGCGTTCTTGGAGTTCTTTTTGGTTGATACGAAGGCTACCACCGCCAAGCTCATAACCGTTCAAGACGATGTCGTAGGCAATAGCACGGACATTGGCCAATTCACCTTCCAATTCATGGGCAGTATCTGCCTGAGGAAGCGTAAATGGATGGTGGGCACTCATGTAACGACCTTCTTCTTCAGACCATTCAAACATCGGCCAGTCAACAACCCAAAGGAAGTTGAATTTGTCGTTATCAATCAAGCTAAGCTCTTTGGCAATACGTCCACGAAGGGCACCAAGTGTTGCATTGGCTACTTCAAGCGTATCAGCCACAAAGAGAACCAAGTCTTTATCTTCAAGACCAAGCGCACTTGTTAAATCGCCTTGAATGCTAGTCAAGAATTTAGCAACTGGTCCGTTTAATTCACCGTCGACAACCTTGATCCAAGCAAGGCCTTTAGCACCATACTGCTTGGCTACTTCTGTCATCTTGTCGATGTCTTTACGTGAATAGTTATCCGCAGCGCCTTTGACGACAATGGCTTTAACGGCAGGAGCTTCTGAGAAGACTTTGAAATCAACACCTTTGACTACTGCTGTCAAGTCCTGAAGCAACATCTCAAAACGAGTATCAGGCTTGTCAGAACCATAAAGAGCCATGGCATCATCATACTTCATACGAGGGAATGGCAGCGTTACTTCAATCCCTTTTGTTTCCTTCATCACGCGCGCAATCAAGCCTTCTGTGATATCTTGGATTTCTTGCTCAGTAAGGAATGAAGTTTCCAAGTCGACCTGAGTGAACTCGGGCTGACGGTCTCCACGCAAGTCTTCATCGCGGAAACATTTGACGATTTGGTAGTAACGATCAAATCCCGCATTCATCAACAACTGTTTTGTAATCTGCGGACTTTGAGGAAGTGCGTAAAAATGCCCTTTATTGACACGAGATGGCACCAAGTAGTCACGCGCCCCTTCTGGTGTTGACTTAGAAAGGAATGGCGTTTCCACATCGATAAATTCCAACTCATCCAAGTAGTTGCGGATAGAATGTGTTACTTTGGCACGAAGTTTAAGGTTTTCCAACATCTCTGGACGACGAAGGTCAAGGTAACGGTAACGTAGACGCGTATCATCGTTTGCTTCAATGCCATCCTTGATTTCAAATGGTGTTGTTTTGGCTGTGTTAAGCACAGTAAGAGCCGTTACATTCAGTTCAACCGCTCCGGTTGCCAATTTATCATTGGCCTGCTCACGTGCTGCAACCTGACCAGTAACCTCGATGACAAATTCACTACGAAGGCTTTCAGCCGTTGCCATCACCTCAGCAGAAACTTTCTCAGGATTGATAACCAACTGCATAATCCCTTCACGGTCACGAAGGTCGATAAAGATCAATCCACCCAAGTCACGACGACGGGCAACCCATCCTTTCAAGGTAATTTCTTGTCCGATGTGCTCCTCACGAACACGACCAGCATACATACTACGTTTCATGTTTTCTCTCCTCTTGTATTCTGTTACTATTTTACCATAAAAGCGCAGGCTCTTCATGAAAATCAGCAGAAAAGTTGAGAGTTTCCTCTTATAAATGAAAAAATCCAGCAAAGTCATTCGCTGGATTTGGGTTTTCTTTATTTTTTACGCTTTTCAGCAATCTCTTCTGTCTTCTTTGGTAGGACAATTTCAGTCACATAAGCCGTCGCAAATCGTATCACTCCTGCGATAGGAGCAAAGATAACGGCTAGATTGTTATAAAAGAAATCCCCCTTAATGAAATAGACAAGTAGGCCGATGACAAAGAAGAGAAATACAGCCTGAATCACTGCTAATAATAGTACTCGCTTCATAATTTCCTCCTGAGTCTATTATAGCATCATTATCATCACAAATGAAATTAAATTATTTAAGGCATGCAATCCCATGCTATAAGCCAGACCACCCTTGCTGATATAAGCCAATCCCATGCTTAAACCAAGGGCACTATAGACTAGGAATTGTTGAGGACTAGTAGGGAAATGAGCAAGTGCAAAAAGTACAGTGCTTACAAGAAGAAAGAGAGCTGTCTGCTTGATGTTATCCTGCTGAGGGAAGACATAGCGTGCTAACATACCTCTAAAGGTTAACTCTTCTGTTAGAGGTGCAAAGATGACAGCCATGAAGAATGTGAAGAGAGGTTGATCTTGAGCCAATTGATCTACCATCTGTTGATTGACTGATGGATCATTTGGTAAAAAGTTTTCTACAACAATGACAAGGACCCATACCAAGGCAGGCAGCCAGATATATTTGTTAAGGGCCGTTTTTTCTATTGTAACAGTTCCTGTCTTATACCACTTGTAGGTAACGAAGGTGAAGATTCCTGCTAATAAGACATATACAGGGACAGCAACGTAGTTAGGTGCTCCCATTATCAAGGCGGCTAAACCTACGCCCTGAATAAAACTATAGACCATAAGAAATGATAAGAAGGCAAGGCTATACCAGCCGATATTTTTAAGTGTTTTCATAATATTCTCCTATTTGAAATAACGTTTTGTTTTGCGCAATTGTGCAACATTGGTATACAAATGGATGACAACTGCCACCAGCAGAGCAACCAACTGTACTTGACCTAATACTAAAGATAGAACTACTAGAACAACATAGATACCAGGAATGAGGATCTGATTGACCTTGAACAAGATCAAGTAAGCTTCTTCCATTTCAGCATGTTTTTCTCCCTCATCATAAGTATCAAGGTAGTCCAAAACTTCCTTAGGCGTCGCCGTAACAGAAAGTTTGTAGTTACGAATCTTGCTGGTGATTTTTAGACAGTAAGCACCAGCCCAGATACCTAAAACTATCAAAAGTAAGGATGCTGCTGATGCGCCTAAACCTCCCAAATCTATCAGTAGGCAGGAAAGCATACTAATTTGGCAAACATTCCAAGCTACTGTAGCATAATCTAAGAAGCGATACGTAGCAAGGTAGTCTTGCTCATTTCCTTCATCCTCTTCCTCTCTTTGATAATTCTGATAAGCCTGATGACTTTTTCTAGTGAAATAAAAGGTTAGAATCACCGTAAGCATCCCTAAACCAAGAAAGAATGATTTCAAGGCAACGACTACTTGCTCTTGACTGATACCTAAAGGATTAACACCAAGGAAACCAGCAAATATTCCTAATAAAGCACTTGCAAGAAAAATCTTCAGTGCAAAAATGATTTGTTTCTTTTCCATCTTTAAACCTCTTTCTAAAACAAGCCAAATAACCACTGACCAAAGGCTTTACCTGATTCAAAAATAGCGGTCAAGCCTTCTGTTCCAAGTGACACCAAAATCAAACAAACAGCAAGTAAGAGAATAGCTTGATTTCTAGCTTTTTTTGCTCCATCTCCCAAGAGTTCATTCCCAAGCCAACCTGCTAGATAGGCATAGAGAGTTACTATTATAATCCCAATCTCCGTAGAAGATAGAAACAAGAAGACTGTCACCAAACGAACGATATTGGCTTGAATGTTAAAATAATTTCCTAAACCTGCACAAACACCGGCAAGTTCTTTTGTTCTCAGTATCGACTTGAAAACCTGCTAAAAAAACTCTTTCATAACTTTTCTCCTTTTACAACTTCTAAACCTTTTGATTTCTTTTCAATCCATTCAACTACTGGTATGAGGGCAAAGTAAAGCCAAAAAGATTGCTCACCTTGATACAGATTAAACCAGCCTAAGTCTGTCCCGATAATTAGAAACACGCCCACCAATAGAGCTACAAGTGCTACATAATAGATCACTCTGTACTTGTTCATCACTCATCCTCCTCTAAGCGGAAGACTGATTCGACTGGCTCATGGAATATCTGAGCAATCTTCAGGGCAATGACGATGGATGGGGTGTACTCATCCCGTTCTAGCAAACTGATGGTTTGCCTGGACACGCCAGCTAGTTTGGCTAGCTCGGTTTTGATTCAGGCCATCGCGAGCCCGAAGCTCTTTTTAGACGATTTTTTTTAGCATGTCTTTTTTCTCCTTTATTCTTATCTTGATTTCATTGTAACACATCTTTTTATTTTTGACAAGCATATTTGTCAAAAAGTTTAATATTTTTGTCATTTTGCAAAAGAAAAAGGTCAGGAATGGTATCCTGACCGAAAAACTTGCAGAACACCATAAGTAAAAATCCCCCTAGAAACCAGCTTCTACCACTAGCTACTAAGGGGCTTTTATTAATCAAGAGATTCTTCTTGTTCTTTATATTTAAGTCGTGTGAAATAAAGAATAATGACACTAATAATTGTTATTACCGTACCAATAAATCTGCCCTTTTGTGAGAAGACAAATTCAACTTTATGTTGTCCAGAAGTAATTGGGAAAGATAAGAAACTATTCCATGCTTTTGAAGTTGGAACATCCTTTCCGTCCACTTTTACTTTCCAACTTTCGCTATACGGAAGCGAAGTCATCATGAATTTGCTATCATCTGTAATATCTACAGATCCAACGATATGAGTATTCGAAAACTTCTCAACTTGTAAACCTTGAGCTTTTCGATTCTCCAATACCTTTTGAATTTGATTAACATCTGCACGATAAACTCCTGCTTGGGAAAGATCTACCTTATCTGTTTTAAAGCGAAATTCTAAGATACTTTCTTTTCCTGCCGCATTATCTGCAAACTGCCAAAGTTGACGTTGCGTGTTTCTCTTAGAATGAGTGAACCATTTCCCGTTTAACAATACTGAATATTCTTTTTCCGAATTTAGAGAGGCTGGCACAAAGAAGTAATAAGTCAAATCTGTTTGAGGAGTAATTCGATAGCGGACAATTGCTTCCTTACTGGAATCTTCACGTTTATAGACCGCCGTACCCTTTTCTTTATTTACATCTTCCGCTACTAGATTCTCAGTTTCGACTTCCCCATATGCCAGAGGTTTAAAGTATTCAAAATAATTTTCCTGATCTTTTTGAACACCCTCCATGGAGTTAAGAATGATATTTTGGTTTTTTACAGCATTATTCGTTCCAAAATTTATATTTCTAACTAAAGCATTTGTTCCAAAGGCAATCGGGAATGAATTAGGATTTTTATAAACTAGGTAACGTTCATCTTCATAAACTTTTTCAGTGAAATAACGATTCATATCGTAACGACTAGCAAAGCGAGTAAAATACATTTTATCAGGATGAGCGTCTTTCTCCTTTTGATCGATATCCTTAACATTCATGTAATAACGAATACCATACAAGGCATCTGTTAAAGGAGTACCATTTTCATATTCAGTTGCCGCATTGATTCCTTGATCTCCCATAAAAGCAAATTGGTCCATAGTAGTTCGTTCTAAACTTGAACTAAAGGTGCTCAATCCTGGATACCCAATAAGAGATGGTGTTGTTCGTGAATAGGCAAAAGTACTAGCAATACGATAGAAGGGTTGATCTGCATTTTCTTGAACGCTATCTGTCACACGTTTAACAGAAACCGTTGCATCTACAAATTTATCAACATCTGCGTAACCCAAAGTCACTTGTGAAAGATATGCATTATAGCCAAGCTCAAAAATAGTTAAGGCCGACAGCACAAGAACTGATAAGCGATTTATTCTTGGGCGCAATAAAACAAGTACAGCTAGATAAATAATTAAAGTCAGAATTACTCGTGAGAAAAGATATCCTGATTGTAGCAATCCGACCAAGACAAGAATAATTCCCGTTGCAATGACCAGTATCATTTTTTTTTCTTTACTTGTTTTAAAAGAACGATCCCAGTATAGATAAAATCCAACAACTATTCCAGTTATTAAGAGAACTATAAAGATAACAAAATGATTTGCGATAAATTTAGTCAAGACTTCAGGTTGTTTTTTTGGTAGGTAGGTGAAATCTTTTGTGTAGAGATAAATTGCTGATAAGATTAATACTGCAATTGACAACAATTTCCCTTGACGAGTGACTTCAATTTTCTCCTTCAATACTTGATAGGCAAGAATTAGCATAAAGAAAGAGAAAATCCATGAAAAGCGGAAGAAAAATCCAGCAGGATTTTGTCCCATATGCCAAATTTTACTGACAAATTCATTCACAAAGGAAGTTAAAAAGATAAGAGTAACAACTCCAGCAGCTATTTTTCTTTCCTTGAGCATTTTATTTGAAACAAAGAACAAGATAAAAGCCAATAAAAACCAAGAGATCCAATATAGATATTTGGTAAATTTGGACCAGCTGACCAACCTGAAGTATTATCAAATCCTCCAATAGATAGTTTTTGACAAAAATATCTAGAGGATTGATTTGAAAAAGCAAAGGAGAATGTCATCGCACCACCCACTTGTCCTTTACTTTCAAGTAAGTTAAAAAATACTGGAACCAATATAATCGAAGCCATTGCTACTCCAAGTATAGAGTAGATAAAAAACTTCCATAAGGGTTGAAGATAATATTTTAATTTTTGTTTCCAATCACCCTCATTTGCAAGACGAGGTGAAACATAATAACAAGCATATAAGACGATAAAAATCGAAGTCATATAGCCCATGTAGAATTGTAGTAATACCGTTATACCTAATACAAAAGCATAGGGATATGGAGCTTCGCCCTCCAATAATTGCTCCAAATACACGATAACGATAGGAAGCATAATCATGGCATCATAAAAAATGACATTCATTTGATAAGATACCAGCATCCCCGAAAGAGCATAAGCAGTCGCAAATAAAGGGACCATCCAACGCTTAGACTCTGCTCCTTTATACCGTTTAATTAGTAAGTGTGCTAGAGAAAGTCCGATTGCTCCATATCTGAGCCAAATGGTCAAAAATACTGCTAAGGCATAGTGTTTGAAAGGGATAATAATATAAAAAATATTAAAGGGACTCATCAAGTAATAAGCAAGAACACCTATCATATCCCCACCGAGAGATTTGGTAAAGGAATAAGTCAGGCTACTTAGATTACCAGTAAGCACCGCATTCTTAAGCAAGCCAAAAAAACTAATGTACTGTTGACCAAAATCAACTGCCATCAGACTTTTATTTCCAAAGGGATAACTACCCATGAAAAACCAGACAACTAACATGATTGTCATCGGTAGTAAGGCACTTAGCGCATAAAGAACACCTTTAGAATGCTTTTCATTTAATTCTCGCCATCGCGTTAACCAATTTTTCATTATTGATTTCTCCTAAATGATTTTAACCAATTTTATCTTTTTCAGCTTGTATAATATTACTTTTAGCTACAATAAAGTGAGGACGATTCTTCACTTCATAGTAAATTTTACCAATATACTCTCCGAGTATTCCAATAAAGATTAACTGAACACTACTAAAAAGAACAATGGCAGCTATTGTTGTGAAGTAGCCACTTGTATATTCAGAAGCAAAGATAACTTTAAAAAATTCAAAAATTATATAAAAAAGAGAAAGAGCCATACTGATAAATCCAAATTGAATACAAATCCTCAAAGGACGATCATTAAAAGAAATGATTCCTTGAACAGCATAGTTCATAGATTTCTTAAAACCAAATTTACTCTTTCCTGCTTTACGAACTTCATTTTTGTACGAAATAACTTTTTCTTTAAAACCAATCCATTCGTAAAGTCCTTTGTTAAATCGATTATATTCTGGAAGTGAGACAAATACATCAACCGCCCTCTTGCTTAATAGACGCAACTCAGATTTACCATCTGTTAGTTGAACATCCATGGAGTGATTTGAAAATGCGTAAAAACAGCGTGCAAAAAAACTACCTATCACAGACTCACCTTCACGGCTTCTCTGACCACTCACAATATCATATCCTTCTTTATAAGCTTCTACAAAGAGAGGAATCAAGTATGGTGGATGCTGCAAATCTCCATCCATTACCATGACAGCATCACCAGTAGCATATTTAAATCCTGCAAGAATTCCACTTTCACGGCCAAAGTTTCGACTAAAGCTAATATACTTGACACGGTGATTTTCTTTGGCAATAGTATCAATTAGCTCCAAGGTCTTATCGCGACTCCCATCATCGATATAAAGAATTTCATAGTCAGATAGCTCCTCTGATATGAGCATGCTATCTAATTTCTCAGAAATGGCTTTATGAGTTTGAGATAGAACTAATTCTTCGTTTAAAAGGGTAATTAGAATTGATAGTTTCATCTAAATGCTCCATAGTCTTTATACTTTTAAAAAGGAGAGAGCACTGCTCTCTCCTCTCTAAAGAAACTCATCTAATATTATTTAGAAAATTTACGTTTCATTACTACAGTACCTGACAAGATTACCACACCTGCCAACACAAGTGTTGCTCCTGTAGCTTCACCAGTAAATGGAAGACCAGGTTTATCTTCTGTTGTTGTAACAGAAGGTGCTGGTTTTTCAGAAGTTCCTTCTGTTGTTCCAGATGTTGTTTCTTCTGTTGTCTCAGATGTTTCTTCTGATGTTTCTTCTGTTGTTGTACTTGTTGGACCATCATTAGGAACATATGGTGTTGGTGGTGTTGTAGGTTCCGGCGTGGTTGTTGGACCATCATTAGGAACGTATGGTGTTGGTGGTGTTGTAGTTTCCGGTGTAGTTGTTGTTTCTTTGTCGTTTTGGTTTTCAGGAGTCACTGTAGTTTCAGTAACAACCGGCTCTTCTGTTGTTGTCGTCGTTGTTGAAGTAGTGCTTGGCTCTTCTGACGTTGTTGTCGTCGTTGTTGAAGTAGTGCTTGGCTCTTCTGACGTTGTTGTCGTCGTTGTTGAAGTAGTGCTTGGCTCTTCTGACGTTGTTGTCGTCGTTGTTGAAGTAGTGCTTGGCTCTTCTGACGTTGTGGTTGTCGTTGAAGTTGTGGTTGGCTCCTCTGACGTTGTGGTTGTCGTTGAAGTTGTGGTTGACTCTTCTGACGTTGTGGTTGTCGTTGAAGTTGTGGTTGACTCTTCTGACGTTGTGGTTGTCGTTGAAGTTGTTGTTGACTCTTCTGACGTTGTGGTTGTCGTCGTTGAAGTTGTTGTTGGCTCTTCTGACGTTGTGGTTGTCGTTGAAGTTGTTGTTGACTCTTCTGACGTTGTGGTTGTCGTTGAAGTTGTTGTTGACTCTTCTGACGTTGTGGTTGTCGTTGAAGTTGTTGTTGGCTCCTCTGACGTTGTGGTTGTCGTTGAAGTTGTTGTTGGCTCCTCTGACGTTGTGGTTGTCGTTGAAGTTGTTGTTGACTCTTCTGACGTTGTGGTTGTCGTTGAAGTTGTTGTTGGCTCCTCTGACGTTGTGGTTGTCGTTGAAGTTGTTGTTGGCTCCTCTGACGTTGTGGTTGTCGTTGAAGTTGTTGTTGACTCCGTTGTTGTTGTCGTCGTTGTAGTAGTTGAAGTTGTAGTTTCCCCTTCACCTTCACCAGACGCAGTGTAGATAAGTGTTTTAGCAGGGTAGCTACGTTCCTTAGGGAAGTTTTTCGCTGTCCATTTAACTACGTTATTAACTACATCACCTTTTTTCTTAGTTTCAGTCAACTCAGTAGTGTATTCAATGTAGATTGGCCATTTGTAGTTGTCCCCAAAGTTAAAAGTAAATCCAGTAATCTTACCTTCTGCATTTTTTGTAAATACAGCTTTTTTAGTGAAGTTGTCTGTTGGATCAAGTTTGGTAAGTTGCTCTTCACTTTCGATAGCTTTTGGTTGTGTTGCATAACGAACAGCACGAAGCGTTTTTTCTATCAATACTTGCCCGTCAGCAAGCTCATCTTTAATTTGCAGCCCATTCAATTGGTCTTGACCAGCGTTCAAGATCACACGCCATTTGATTTGTTTAGGATTTTGTGGGTCTTGGTATCCATACTTGTATTCGTATTGACCAATTGCAGTAGAATCTGGATCATATGTCAAATTATAAGTTTGCTCACCATACTTGAATGTTTGTGGTCCTGACTTAGTAACATTCTCCGCATTAATAACAATATCATATTTCAATGACATTCTCTTGTTTTGTGGGTTTTTAGAGAAATAGTCAGTGAACGTTACTGTAGTTTTACCAGTAGTTGGGTCAGCAACTGCATTACCAATGATTTCAGACCCATTTTTGATTGGAAATTCTGACTTAACTGGCCAGTTCAATGCTTTTGGCAACTCAAGAACAAGTGTATCACCTGCATTGATTGCTTGAGAATCTGGGAAAGTAATGCTGTTTGTAGCCTCCATGGCTTGGCCTCTACCTACTTTTGTATCAGCAGTAATTGGTTTGCCATCAAGGGTAATACTAGTGTTGTTAGTATAGTTTGTAACTTCAGCACCAAAGACTGTCGTCAATGTTACCAATGAAAGAACAAAGATACTTACAAACGCCAAGAGACGTGTTACGCTCTTTTGTGAAATCTTCATCACAATAAACTCCTTTAATTTAATCAGACATATCATAGCATTTTTTAAATCCTTTTACAAGCACTTTAAAGGTTTTTTTAAAAGATTTTTGTTTTTTTTTGCTAGAAATATTCTTTTTTTCTATCGTTTTATACGAATTTTGTATTTAACAGTCGTCTTTTTTCTCTTTAATGCCGACCATTGTTAAGAACATCATCAAGATTCCAAGTAGGCTAATCCACCAGTTTGACTGGTCTCCAGTCTCTGGCAAGAGCTGATCTTGGACAACTGGCGCTTCAGCTGTTTGTGGTTCTTGAGCTGAAACTGCTACTGGCTTCATTTCCTCCTCCTGTTTAGGAGTTGGAACTGCTGGGATAACCTTATCGGCTGGTGCCATTGGTTTTGATTTGGGTTTCAATTCTGGCTTCTCAACCAGTGGTTGAAACTCAGGGGTGTGAGCCTGTGGTTTTTCAACCAGTGTTCCGATTTCAATAATCTCTGTTTGTGGTTCTTCTAAGACTTCTGAGCCAATCAATTCTTTCTTGATCACAACTCCATCCTGAAGAGTCAAACGATAAACATATTGACGTTTGCCAGGTTTTCCTTTTTGTAGAAGTATAGTAGTTCCTTGGGCTAACTTAGGATTTTCAACTATTTGTTTCTCAAAGTCAATCTCTTCTACTTGGATGTTTTCTTCTATAATAGAAGAAACTTGCTTGGTTCCGATCTCAGTGATCTCTGCTTGTGGTTTTTCTAGGATTTCTGAGCGAATCAATTCTTTCTTGATTACAACTCCATCCTCAAGAGTCAAGCGATACACATCTTGTCGTCTACCTGCCTTGCCTTCTTGTAAAACATTCACAGTTCCTTTTGCTAGCTCTGCATTTTCAACTGTTTGTTTCTCAAAGGCTACTTCTTCTACTTGGATGAGTTCTTCTGTTGTAATAGTAGGGACTCGTTTTGTTCCTACTAAAATAACACGATTTACTGCTTTTCGGATTACTTTCGTATCAACCAATGTTGCAGAACGTTCTTCATCATTGAAGTAGTATTTTTCAAAAGTCTTATGGATCAGCCCATCTTGGCCTTCTTGGAAGACTCTAGTTTCACCTTCTGGCAAGCTATCGTCATTGCGATATTCAGTTTCATGAGTAATAACTTCATCCTCAGTTACCAAGACTGTACGCTCAACTCCAGCACCCACTACAAGAACTTGATTGACAGGTTGAGTCGTAATCACAGTTCTTAGATACTCACGTTGAGTTTCTTTGCCATTGACGTAGGTTACTTGATAGTAGTCTGTTTGAGTTCCTTCTTGACCTTCTACTTCGACCAGACGATAGCTAGTAGGCTTAGACTTGTCTTCGCGAATGATAGTGTTGTAAGGAATTGCACTTGTTGTGCTGATTTCCCTAGTTTCAGTCACTTGAGAACCGATATGGATGATCTGTTCGAGGGCTGGAGTCAACTCCTTGACGCTAATCAAATCAGTCTTGACCAAAATTCCATCTTTATAAGTTAGTTGATAAACTTTTTCTACTTGGCCAGGACGACCTTCTTGAACAAGCTTACGTTCACCCTTCGGCAAGTTTTCATCAATGACAGTAACAGTTCTAAAGTTAGTCTCTTCGATTCGTGTATCCTGTTTCACTTTAATGTTTGGAACATGTTTTGTTCCTACTAAAATGATTGTCGGGACTGCTTCTCTGACAACTTTACTTTCAATTAATCTTGAAGAACGTTCTTCGTCATTGAAGTATTGCTTCTCGATTGTCTTATGGATTAGACCATCTTGACCTTCTTGGATAATCTTCGTTTCACCTTCTGGAAGAGTGTCATCATTACGGAATTCCGTTGGACTTGTGATTCTCTCTTCTTGAATTTCGAAGATTGTACGTTCAATACCAGAACCTTCAACTAGGACTTTATTGACAGGTTGAGTTGTAATGACAGTTCTGAGGTGTTCACGCTTGGTTTCCTTACCATTGACATACGTTACTTGATAGTAATCTGTTTGAGTTCCCTCTTGGCCCTCTACTTCAACAAAACTGTATCCAACTGGCTTGGTCTTATCCTTACGGATAATAACATTATATGGAATTGGACTTGTTGCGTTGATTTCCTTAGTTTCAGTGACTTGAGTACCGATATGGATAATCTCATCTTGAACTTTTTGAACTTCCTTGCTACTGATCAAGTCTGTCTTAATCAAGACTCCGTCTTTGTAGGTTAGTTGGTAAACTTTCTCAATGAGACCAGTTCGACCCACTTGAACTACCTTAGTTTGACCTTTTGGTAGGTCTGGATCCTCAATCTTTTGAGTCTTATAGGCAATCTTCTCAGTTTGAATATCCTGCTCTACCTTGATAGTTGGCACGTGTTTTGTACCTACTAAGATGATAGTAGGAGTTGCTTCTTTGATTAGTTTGCTGTCTACTAATTTCGTAGAGCGCAATTCATCATTAAAGTATCGTTTTTCAATCGTCTTACGAAGAAGTCCTTCTTCACCGACTTGGGTAATCTTCGTTTCACCTTCTGGAAGAGTATCGTCATTGCGGTACTCAGTTGTGCTTGTAATCTTTTCTTCTTGAATTTCAAAGAGGGCACGTTCTACTCCGGCACCTTCGACAATCACCTTGTCAACAGCTTCTTTAACGACTGTTGTCTTGAGATGTTCGCGTTTTGTTTCAGTACCATTGATGTAGGTTACTTTATAGAGGTCTGTCTTCTCACCGTCTTGACCTTCTGCCTCAGTCACTCGGTAGCCGATTGGCTTCGTGGTGTCTTTACGAACCTTAATGGTAAATGGAATTCGACTTGTCTCGCTTGCTTCTCTAATTTCTTTGATACGAGTTCCAACTTGGATGATCTCATCTACTGGATCTGTAGTAATGTTAGATTCTACAAATGAACGAGATGTCTCTTCTCCATTCACTTTCGTTACAGAGTAACGATTTGTTTTCTGACCTTTCTTACCTGGTTGGATAACCTTAGTTGTTCCTGCAGGAAGTTGGTCTGAAAACTCTTTGAAAGTATTGTAATCGATTGATTCTGTCTCATCTATAAGCTCAGTTGTTTCCACAATAGGTGTCGCATTTCCGACACGAACGACACGGTTGACTGCATCTGTAATCTTATGTTCAGAAACGATGGTACGACCGATTTCTTTACCATTTCGATAGCTTACCAAGAAAGTACGGATAATTTGTCCAGGACTTCCTTCTTCGTCGACAACACTTTCTCCTGCCGGAAGTGTATTGTCAGAAACATAAACTGTCTTGAACGGAACATCAACCTGCTCATCCAAAGTACGTTCTGTCATCTTAGAAGTACCGATTACTGTGATTTCATCAACAGCTTTTGGATTTTCGACTTTTGAGATTTCCTTACGAGAAACTTCGACATCGTCCTCATAGGTAACTTCATAAGTTGTTGTGATGGTACCAGGAGATCCAACTTGAGTGATCTTGCTGTAGCCTTCTGGTTGGGTTTCATCTTTTTCAATAACCTTGTTGAAGTCTTTTTCTTCGACAACAACTACGGATCTGATTGATACAACCACCCCTAGACCTTTAACAACGATCTTGTTCTTCTTCTCTTTGAGAGTATTTTCATTGACCAAGGTACGATCAACGAGTTCATCGTTGAGGTAGGTAAGTTTATATTGACTTTCAATACGACCTTTTTCACCTTCTTGGCGAACTTCTTCGTAGCCTTTTGGTTTCGTGTAGTCGTATTCGATGACAGTTTCAAAGTCAACATCCTTGACCTCAGTAGTGTATTCTACTTTTTTTCAACTGCACTACCAACAGTGATAATGCGTTTGACTGGTTGGTCAATCACTGTTTCAGACGTCAAAGTCTTACCAGCTTCCTTACCATTCAGTTTTTCTGATTTGGTAAGTCTTTTTCAACAGAACCATTCTTACCAGCTTGATTTTTCAAATTGATAAGTCTTTGGTTTTGTTGGATCAGTTCTAATTTCTGTTTCGAATTCAACAGTTTCTTTCTCAGTAATAGTCTCAAATGTTTCTGTCGCTGTACCAATCAAAACGATTTCTCTAGTAGGCTCTTGAATTACTTCCTCAGATTCAATCTGACGACCTACAATTGTATCACCAACTTTGGTAATCTTATAAACATTAACTTTCTTACCAGGTACACCTTTTTGTACAGTTTCTTTAAATCCGATAGGAAGTTCATCTGTCTCACGAGTTTCGATGATGTACTCTGCCGTTGTTGTTGTACGAAGTGTTTCAACCGTTTTATCACCAACGATATCTACTGGAGCTAGTGGCTTACCATCTAGAGTGTTACGTCCAAGGAAGACATTATTACTCTTGGCATTTAAGTTCACCCAATCACCATTGTATAGTCTAAAGAAACCATTCTTGTTTGGTGTGTCGGCGATGAATTTATTGTCTGTAGCTGTTACTTTAACAGTGTCGTTTAGACGGTTGATACCAAAGAAAGCTTGCATTATGTCTTTGATAACTCTACCGTCCGTTTTACGGGTAACATCATAACGTTGCCACGGCTCATTGTCTTTATACTTAAAGGTATTGCTATTGACATCAATAGAAGCTGCGTTTGTGCTTTCAATAGCGACCGCATTCTTCCATCTTGATTTGATTTTCGATACAGTCAACTCATTGTTGTCAATATTGATACTTCCTCTAGTTTTGGTAAATGGTACTTTTGTAACCTTGTTGACACGTTTACCAGTTGTACGGTCAATAACACTTGCTACATAAGTTGTATCATCATTGATGTAAATCGGTAACTGCTTGATGTCATCTACTTCAATCTTGTTTCTTGAAATAGTGATGTCACCTGAACCGCCACCTTCAACACCTCTAGATGCTTGAGCAGTATTGTTGTTGACAGAGATGATATAGTCTGTCGAATCACCAGTGATGGTGTTTCCTTCAATGTTTAGACTATAATCGTTTGAACTTTCGTTGTTTCTAAAGAGAATACCAAACGTTCCTAGTTGTCCATTTTCAAATGGTTTTGTCAAACCTTCAATGGTGTTATTTGAAATGACGTAACGACCTTTATCAAGAGGTTTGGTCCATTTATGGTTTTTCTCATTTGTCAGGATAGAGATGGCTGTGTAACCACGGTAACGAGCTGGATCATCATCATCGTTTTCCAACTTAGAGTTTGGATCTTGTGTTACCTTGTTGTTACGAATAATGACATCTGTCATTGGATTGGCACGGTTATAAACCTCAATACCATTCAAACGGTCTCCAAGTGAGACGTTATTTTCGATGAGGATTTTATTCCCGTCGTGAATATCCAAGCCTTTACGGTAGTTGTAGTTTGTATAGTTTCCAGTATAGGTAATGCCATCATTATAAGACCCTGCCATTGAGGCAGCACCATATCCAGTACCACCGTCCAACACATGACCGTTGTATGACAAGATATTATTGTCTACCACAAAATTACGTTGGTAACCGAACATAACACCAGCAACACGGTTGTTATGAAGGAAAGAGTTGGTTACCTTGTTACCGTCCATGATAGGAACATCTGGATCTCCAATAGACTTGACTTCATTTGAAACCTTTTCAGAGATACTGCTATAACGGATTGGCTTCCCGCTAGCATCATACTCTTGAGCAGTCGCCTTACTTGAACTAAAGAAGACACCGGCTCTGTTGAATTTCATAGCACGAACGTCATTGATCGTAACATTTGAAGAATCATTTACGTAGATCCCGTTTGAACGTCCAAAGTAAGATTTTCCTTTACGGTAAAACTCATTATCCTTAGTGTAGTCTGATGAATCATAGGTATGTTCAACAGTCAAGCGACCTACAGTAAAGTCCTTCTGATTTTGAATGAGGATTGCAGACTCGTAACGGTTATCCGTCAAGTTTGTTTCAGGATCGTGCTCTCCATCTTGTTTTTTGTTGAACAAGATTTTTGTATTGTTACGACTTGGACCACTACCAATCAAACCTTTTACATTGGCATAGTTCTCATCGATAACCAAGGTTTTCTTCAAGAGGACATTCCCTGAAACCATTACGGCAGCTCCACCCTCAACCTCATTGGCTGCTTTCAGAGCTTTTTGAAGAGCATCACTTGCTTCAACCTTACCAGTTGTATCTAATCCGAAATCCGTAGCCTTTACATACTTACCGTATGTTGCATCTTCATATACTTTTGTATTGCTAGTAGCAGCTCTTCTACGACGAGCTCTAGGAGCTGCTGATTCATCTTTAGGAGCTTTCGGTTCCTCTTTAGGAGTCGTTACCCCCTCTTGAGGTGTCTCTGACAACTTTTTCAGTTCTTCTTCAGGTGTTGTTTCAGCTGCTGGTTTCTACCTTAGGCTGTTCTGCTTTTGGCTGCTCAGTTGTTGGTTGCTCTTGGACAGGTTGTTCCGCTTTTGGTTGTTCTGCTACTGGTTTTTCTTCAGCAACTTCCTTCTCAGCAGGAGACTTGTCTACTTCCTTTTCTGCCACTTCCGTTGTAGAAGTAGAGTTTTCCGGCGTTAAAGCTGCAGGCTTTCCCTCATTAGCAACCGGCTCTTTCTTATCATTAGCAGTGGCTTCACTCTTTTGATTTGAGTTCTTATTTAATGAAGTGTCTTTTTCATCCTGATTTTGAACAACCGTATTTTTTGAAAAATCAATTGTATCAGCTTTGACATGCACTTGACCTAATTGGAAGGTAGTTAAAATCCCAATTGTCAATAGTGAATATTTTGTTGATTTTTTAATATTCATTTCCTTTTCTCCAAACTCTCATTTAGCCATCATCTCTTTATAAGATTTGAATTATGCATAAATATTTCCACCACACCTAAATTAGGGCGCAAAATATTTATTCTATACTATTCAATAATACAGTGATAGAGGGCGAAAGTCAATAAATTTTAACCAAAATTTTTATTTATCCAACTAATACTTTTCGTTTATGATTTTTTCTAAAATTTGTGTCTTTTTGGTACTTTTTATTCAAAAAAGCTAGGAGTTTTTTCCTAGCTTTTTTGGGTTCTTTTATACCAACTTTTCAAATATTTCTGAGAAATTTTTGCTAATAGTTTCAAGCGAAACTTCTACTTCCTCTCGAGTTTGGTTGTTCTTAACCTTGACTTGTCCACTTTCGACTTCACTCTCTCCTAGAGTGATAAGAGTCTTAGCTCCAAAAACATCGGCTGACTTAAACTGAGCTTTGAGTTTACGGTTGAGGTAATCACGCTCTGCTTTGAAGCCTTGTTGGCGAAGAGCTTGTACCAACTCCAAAGCCTTCAGATTAGCCTCTTCACCAAGGACAGCAATATAGACGTCGAGAGCGTTTTCGATAGGTAGGGCCACCCCTTGTTTTTCAAGGACTAAAAGAAGACGCTCTACACCAAGTCCAAAGCCAAAGCCAGCAGTCTCAGGACCCCCGAAGTAAGCAACCAAGCCATCGTAGCGACCACCTGCACAGACTGTCAAGTCATTGCCCTCAATCTCTGTGATAAACTCAAAGATGGTGTGGTTGTAGTAGTCCAGACCACGCACCATATTGGTATCGATGATATAGTCTACTCCGAGATTTTCCAACATCTGGCGAACAGCATCAAAGTGGGCTTGGCTTTCTTCATCCAGGTAATCCAAGATAGATGGTGCATTCTCCACGGCCACCTTGTCTTCTTTTTCCTTCGAGTCCAAGACACGAAGAGGATTTTCCTCCAAACGACGTTGGCTATCCTTAGACAAGCTATCTTTGAGCGGTGTTAAGTAGTCAATCAAGGCTTGACGATAGGCCGCACGACTTTCAGGATTTCCAAGAGTGTTTAGATGTAGTTTGACGCCTTGAATGCCGATTGCTTTCAAGAAGTGGGCTGCCATAGCGATCGTTTCTACATCCGTAGCTGGATTGCTAGAGCCAAAACACTCCACACCAATCTGGTGGAATTGGCGCAAACGACCTGCTTGTGGGCGCTCATAGCGGAACATTGGGCCCATGTAGTAGAACTTACTTGGCTTTTGCACTTCTGGTGCGAAGAGTTTGTTTTCCACATAAGAACGAACGACTGGAGCAGTTCCTTCTGGACGGAGGGTAATATGGCGATCACCCTTGTCATAGAAATCATACATTTCCTTGGTTACGATATCGGTTGTGTCTCCAACAGAACGACTGATGACTTCATAATGCTCGAAAATAGGGGTACGCACTTCTGCGTAGTTGTAGAGTTTGAAAATTTCACGCGCAAAGCCTTCAACGTACTGCCACTTGGCAGACTCAGCAGGTAAAATATCCTGCGTTCCTTTTGGTTTTTGTAATTTCATAGAGAATCCTCTTTCTAACTTAATAGTCCTATTTTACCATAAATAAAGGGATTGGGACAGTCAAAGGAGTAAAGAAGTAGCTTTGACCATGCACAGTTGTTATCATTTCACCCAAATACCTGATTTCAACTAGCATTTACAATCTGCCACAGGCATGATACAATGAATAACATCAGATATACGAAGGAGAACTTATGAAAAAGAATATCTTGACAACCCTTGTAGCTGCTCTTGTCTACTTTCTCTGTATCGGAGCGGGGGTTCTACTAGGGAACATTGTCGACCACACTGGAAATATGTTTTACGCCCCTGCCTTTTCTGCTCTTGTGGGTGGTAGCGTCTATATGATCCTTTTAGCAAAAGTGCCTCGTTTTGGAGCGATTACTTCGATAGGACTTGTGATTTCTCTATTTTTCCTCGGGAGTAAGCATGGTGCCGGAGCCTTTCTGCCAGGTATTATCTGCGGTCTTGCAGCAGATGGCATCGCTCACCTAGGACATTACAAGGATAAGGTTAAAAACCTTCTTTCCTTCCTAGTTTTTGCCTTTGGTACTACCGGTCCCATCCTACTCATGTGGTTGACTCCTCAAGCCTATATCGCAACTCTAGTCGCTCGTGGAAAAACTCAGGACTATATCGATCGCATTATGGTTGCACCGAATCCTGCTAATATCCTCCTCTTTATAACAAGTATTCTCATCGGCGCTCTACTTGGTGCCCTAATTGGACAAACACTTAGTAAAAAATTAGCACATAAAACATCATAAAAAAGAGCCAGCTGGCTCTTTTTTATTTATGACTTAATTTCTTGGTCAAGAAGTCTCCCAAGAACTGAATCGTAAAGATAATCAAGATAATGATGAGGGTCGCAAGAATAGTCACATCATGATTGTAACGGTTAAATCCATAGGCGATTGCTACGTTACCGATACCTCCAGCCCCAACTGCTCCCGCCATGGCTGTTTCACCGACTAGTGAAATCAAGGTTACAGTTGTCACGCGGATCAAGTCTGGAAGTCCTTCTGATAGGTAAACACCCACGATATCCCAGAAAGTAGCTCCGCTAGCTTGAGCTGCCTCGATGACACCGCCATCTAGTTCAGCCAATACCACCTGTACTTGACGGGCAAAAAAGGCAAAGACTGCAAAAGATAGGGGTACAATAGCCGCATTTGGCCCGATACTTGTCCCTACGATTAGATGAGAGAAGGGTGACAAGACTGCCAAGAGAATGATAAATGGCACCGCACGGAAAATAGAGGTAATCTTATCCAAAATCCAGAAAACAACTTTATTTTCCAAGACACCACCTGGAGCTGTCAAGACAAGGAAAAGCCCTGCAACCAGTCCTAGGAAACCTCCGATGATAAAGGAAAGAACCGTCATATAAAGGGTCAAGTAGATTGCTGTTCCCCAGCCAGCTTGACCAGACCAACCCATCTTGTAGACGTTTGGTAAGTAAGATTTAATTAATTCTGCCATCTTACTGTCCTCCCTTCAATACTTTTAGTTGCACACCAGCCTGACGGATAGCCTCTTGAGCTTTTGCCAGTGCTTCTTTTTCTCCAGACAAAACAACCACAAGCTCACCCACAGGAGTACCATCCAAAATTTCGATGTTTCCATAGAGAATATTGGCTGTTACTTGGTAGTGCTTGTACAATTCATTCAAAAGTGGCTCATCTGTAGAAGCGCCTGCATACTTGAGTTGTACCAAAATGCTATTTTCAGATAAGTGCTCTACGATTTCTTGTTTCTCAATCTTGACCATAGCTTCATCGATACCTGTCGCAGTCGAGATAAAATCCTGAGTCAATGGTTGCTTAGGATCTGAGAAAATTTCAAGAACGCTACCTTCTTCAATCAAGCGACCGTCTTGCATAACGGCTACACGGTTAGCAATGTCTTTGACAATCTGCATCTCGTGTGTAATCAAGACAACGGTCAAACCTAGTTTTTGGTTCAAATCTTGCAGCAAAGCTAAGATTTGCTTGGTTGTCTTAGGGTCAAGGGCAGAAGTTGATTCATCTGAAATCAAGATTTTTGGATCATTGGCCAAGGCACGCGCAATAGCTACACGCTGTTTTTGTCCACCAGAAAGTTGTGAAGGATAGTTTTCAGCGCGGTCAGCCAATCCGACCAAGTCCAATAATTCAGCCACTTTAGCCTTCTTATCTTTCTCACTAAGTCCAGAATGTTTGAGGGCAAAGGCTACATTTTCCTCTGCTGTCTTCTGACTCATAAGATTAAAGTGTTGGAAAATCATCCCAATATCCTGACGTTTGCGTCGTAATTGCCCGGTAGTTAAGGTTTCTTTACCATCAAAAATCACATCATCATCAACGGTAATTCTACCTGCAGATGGTTTTTGTAAAAGGTTAATAACACGAACCAAGGTTGATTTCCCTGCTCCAGAATATCCTACAATCCCATAGATATCCCCTTCTTGGATGTGAATGGTCACATCCTTGACCGCTGTGATGGTTCTTTTCTTTTGGTGGAAAGTCACATCAATCTGGTCTAATTTGATAATGTCTCTACTCATAACTTCTAATCAGCTCCTCTACTAATTCAATATGGGTGTAATAATCGGCGATTCGCACATTTTCATCTCCACCGTGGTCTCGGCTATTGGCATTTCCTAGACCAAAGGCAACCATAGGTACTTCTAAAGCATCAAATACCGTATGCATAGGACCTGTCCCAGCCGTTGTCGGCAAGACAGAAACTCCCTGTGGATAGAATTTCTTGGCCAGCTCAATGACATTGAGAATGGCCGGCGCACTCATGTCACTTCGATAGCTCATCTCACCCAAAGTATAGTACAATTCTACCTTATCAAAGCCATTTTTGTCTAGTTGTTTTCGGATTTTCTCCAAAACATCATGGGGTTCAAGCCCTGGAACCAAACGGACTTCTAGCTTGGCACTAGCCTCTGCTGGCAAAATCGTTTTAACTCCTTGACCTTGATAACCAGACTGAATTCCTTCGATATTGAGTGCTGGTTCAAAGAAAAAACGTTTTAGAAAGGCTGTACGTTCCTCTTGTAAAAGTGGCAATTCCCAAGCCATAAATCTGGCTGATTTCCTCTGGATTGCGTTGGGCATAAGTTTCAACCAAGGCCAACTCTCGTTCGTTTGGTTCCTGCACATCATCGTACAAACCTTCTACCAAGATACGGCCGTCGGCAGCGCGAAGACTAGTCAAAGCTTGAATGAGATACCATGGAGCTGATTCGATGACTCCACCATAGCTAGAATGGATATCGACGTCTGCACTCTTGACCTTGGCATCAAAGGTCACAATTCCCTTGTTTCCACCAGAGATTTCTAACTGTTCTAAGGCATTCTTTGTTCCTTGTTCCCAGACTAATAAATCTGCACCTCGGAGCTTGTCCGCATGTTTTTCTAGATATTTGTCCAAGTCCATAGAGGCAGACTCTTCAGCTCCTTCCATGATGAAGCTGATATTGACCGGAAGATCATCGTGATGTTGCATGTATTTTCTCAGAGCACTCAAGCGAGCAGTGATATGCCCCTTGTCATCATCAACCCCGCGTCCATACATAATGCCATCACGCACAGAGAGTGTAAAAGGATCCTCGGTCCAAACTTGATCACCATCTGCTGGTACTGTGTCATAGTGGTTGTAGAAAATGATAGTCTTGGCATTTGGTCGTGAACTTTTGAAATGTGCCATGACAAAAGGCGCCGTATAGCTCTCGTCAATCTCAACTTCTGCACCAACACGTTTAAAAATCTCACCTAGATAACGAGCCACCTCTTTCAGGCCGACTTGTTGGGCAAAGACTGATTTTTTAGAAATCAAGGTACGCAAAACCTCAAAATAATGTTGCGCTACATGATCCTTTTCAAACTTTTCAATTTGTTCTTCTTGGCTAGGGAAAACCATTTTCTCTCTACCTTTCTACTAGGACTTGTACCTTTAGAATCAATACAAGTGGATTTCATTTGCTTGAGGCTCTATATAAAAGCAAGAGGTGGAAAAATCTCTCCCACCTCCCTGTGTTTATTACCAAACTGGTTGATCCAATCCGTCTGAAGTTTCTTCGATGACTTTTTTCACTTCGTCAGTATGGTAAGCTGCGATAATTTTCTTGATGGCATCAGCTTTAGGTGATGATTCCCAATCTTTTTTCGCAACGATGATGTTATACCATTGTTTTGAGTTTTCGTCAGCTTGCTCTTTAAAGAGTGCTTTCTTGTAGTCCAATTTTGCTTCTGTAACAAAAGTGTTGTTTACAACAGCTGCATCAACTGATGACAATGAACGAGCTGTTTGGCTAGCGTCCAATTCAGTGATTTTCAAGTTCTTTGGATTTTCTTTGATGTTTGCGATTGTCGCAAGTGCAGTTCCTGAAACATCCAACTTAATCAAACCAGCTGATTGAAGCAAGTAAAGAGCACGGCTTTCGTTTGTAGCATCGTTAGGTACTGCGATTTCACCGTTTGCTGGGATGTCTTCGACTTTAGTGTACTTGTTTTCACTTCCGTTTAAACCTGAATAAAGACGGATTGGTGAGATGTAAGTATCTGCAATCGCAACAAGGTCTTTACCGTTTTCTTTGTTCCAGTTATTCAAGAAGTTGTAGTGTTGGAAAGCGTTCAAGTCTACTTCACCATCAGCAGTTGCTTTGTTTGGTTGTGAGTAGTCTGTAAACTCTGTAAATTCCAATTTAATTCCGTCTTTTTCAACTAGTTCTTGGATTTTATCCCAACGTGCTTCTTCTGAACCGCTACGGTTTACAGTTGCGATTTTAACTGTAGTTGTATTGTCCGCTTTCTTGTTTGAATTTCCGCAAGCTGCAAGTGTAAGGCCTGCTACTGTAGCAATCGCTGCTACACCTAACCATTTTTTGATTTTCATGATTCTTTCTCCTTTAAAAATAATACCGTAATAGTATCTCATACTTTATTTGATTTCGCAAATTGTTATTAGATAGGCAGGCATATAGTTTGAAACTATATGCCTAAAAATTGAGAAATCATCCGCCTTTCTCAGACTAGATGATTTCATACAACTATTTAATGTCAGCTTCTGCTGGCAGGTAAGAACCACCAAAGAACTGTTGAGATAGTTTTTCAAGCGTTCCAGCTTTATAGAGTTCTTGGATGCGTTTGTCCACAAAAGCCTTCAACTCATCTTGACCTTTGGCAAGAAGTGGGTAAACATAAGGCTGTTGGTCACTTGGGAGTTCGATGACTTTCAAATTATCCAAACCTTGGTTTTTGATAACTGTCTCTACACCGATCTTGTCAAAAATCTTATAGTCAAATTGTCCATCGCTCAAACGAGACATGATTTGTTGGAAATCTGCCTTAGTATAATTAAGGATAGTTGGATTGTCCGCATGTTCTGTGTTGTATGCTTCCAATTGTTTAGCTGAGGTTGTTCCTTGAACGACTTCAGTAGATTTTCCACCGATATCATCAAGAGACTTGATGCTAGTGTCGTCCTTCTTCACAACAAGAACGTTAGGGTTTTTAGCAGTTGGCGCTGCGTAGAGGTATTTCTCTGCACGTTCTTTGGTATAACTAAGGTTGTTAACGGCCATTTGGTAACGATCGCTATCAAGTCCTGGGAAAATCCCTGACCACTCTGTCTTTTCAAACTTGACAGTATACTTGTCTGAGTCTTTAAAGATAGCACGAACAAGCTCAATCTCGTAACCTGTCAATTCACCATTTTCTTCATAGATAAATGGTTTTGGTGATCCATTAGTTGCTACAACGATTTCTTTCTTACTAGATGTTGCTTCACCAGATGTAGCATCTTTCTTCTCACCACCTGAGCAAGCTGCTAATGCACCTGCAGCAACAAGCCCTAGGGCAGCAAGTGATGAATATTTAACGATTTTTTTCATGATATTTCCTCCAAAATAGAATACAATCTTATCTTAACAGAAAAAAAGTAATTGCGCCATTATATGATTTCTATATTTGCCATAGGTTTTCTTTATGGCTGATTAAAATAGCAAACGCAGGACTGCTATCAAGGCTACTCCAAAGATAACCGTCCCCACCAGATTGCGGTAACGAAAGGCGACAAAGGCTGTCGGAAAGACTGCTAGAAAGTCTAACCACTTTATCTGTGGGAAGCTTTCGATTTTTCCTGTCACCACACTTGAAAGAATCAAGGCAAAGATAATAGAGACTGGTAGGAATTTCAAAAAACGCTCTACGATTGCTGGCAAACCCTTATACTTGGCTAGGATGAAAGGAATCATTCTTGGAATCCAGGTCACCAAGCCAGAGAAGATAATTGCCATTAAAATATACTTACTGATCATCCAAAATCACCCCCATAGTACAACCTAGCAAGGTCGCAAACAGTACAGCTAGTGACTGAGACACCACTGTCAAGAGTATAAAGAAGGAAAGGGCAACAACTCCTAAAATGATGAAGAGGTTGTGCAAGGGAATCCGTTTTTGCATAATTTGAAACTGGGAAGTGAAGATCCCGATAAACATCCCCACTAGGGCAAAGTCAAGACCGAAAATCTCCGGATTTGGCAAAAGCCCACCTAAAGCAGTCCCGACAACCGTTCCCACAAACCAAGCCACATAGCTATTTAGATTGTTACCATGCATCCACATAGGATTGACCTTGTCCCTATGAACCAGCTCTCCCATCAAGACCCCGTATGTCTCATCGGTCAAGATACTAGACATTCCGATATTATGCCAGAGACTAGTATGACGGAAATAGGTAGAAGCGTGTAAACTCAGTAAAAAGAGCCGTAGATTAATCAAAAAAACCGTCATGACAATGGCTACCACAGGCGCTTGAACTGCTATCAAGGCTATCATGGCAAACTGGGCACTTCCAGCATAGACAAAGAGACTCATCAAGCCCATTTCCACAGGGGTTACATAAGGGGAACCGATAATGCCACAAGCAAGGCCGATACTGACATAGCCTAAAGCCGTTGGCACCGCAGCCTGTACTCCCTCCCAAAATCCTTTTTCTTTCATAAACCTCCTCATTCTTACAAATACAGCATTCTATTGTCAAAAGCGTTCAAAACAAGATCCCTAGGACGACTACCACTGAGATTGATCGATTCGAATATGATATTGATTAATCTCAGGATTGTCATCATCCTCATATTCTGTAGGATAAACATCAGGATAAACATCGATCCGGAGTTCTCTCAGTTGCCCTTTCAGTTTGACCTTAAACCGATAACCACCATCATCCCCGACCAAGGCATCAACTTTCAAAGACTGAAAATTGGGTAGAGCTTCGATTTCTGCTTTCATGTCTTGGGTCATTTGATAAAAGATTTCTTTCTGTTGAGCTTTGGAAGCCACAGGGAAATAAACCGACGCCCCTTGTAAACGATGTGATTCTGAAAAAGTAAAGGTCACGCGACCACTATAACCTTTCCATTTAAAGTTTTCGTAGTGGTAGAAAAGGCGCCCTGTTTTATAGAGATAGGGATCTCTTGCATGCCAAGTATCATGATAACCAGTTTCTGTTTCTTCTACTATTTCATTAGGTTTTCCAAACACTTTTTCAAAGGATTCGAGGGGCATGTTAAATGAAATAGTTTCAAACATGACCAATTGCGTCTTTTGAAACAGCTGAAAAACCAGCAGAGACAGCAACAATACCACTAGGGCAAGTGCTACACTAATTATTTTTTTAAATCTCATATTCCTACTATACTAAAAAACTCGCGCATTTGTCCAAGATAAAAGAGTTAACGCTGAGCTAACTCTTTATTCCATAGTATCAAAAGCGAGACTTGGTTTGGCATTTAGATCTAAGCCTGCAAAATTTTCTTTGTTCCACTCGCTGACGCTAGCATAGGCAATCATTCCTGCATTATCTCCACAAAGACGTAGAGGTGGAATGATAACCTTGACATCGGTGATTTCAGCCGCCAAACGTTCTCTGAGACCTTTATTGGCAGCCACACCACCAGCCACAACTAGAGTTTTAACAGGATATTTCTCCAAGGCTTTCTTGGTTTTTGCCATAAGAATATCCATAACTGCTGCTTGGAAGGAGGCGCACAAATCCTCTGTGGACAAGTTTTCTCCCTTTTGCTCAGCATTATGATGAAGATTGATAAAGGCAGACTTCAATCCAGAGAATGAAAACTCCAGATTGTCCTCCTTGATCATGGCACGAGGAAAATCATAGACATCCTGACCTTGATGAGCCAACTCGTCAATCTCACGACCTGCTGGATAGGTCAAGCCCATGACACGACCGACCTTATCATAGGCCTCACCAACTGCATCATCTCGGGTTTCGCCAACAATCTTGTAATCACCAGCCTCAGACACATAGACCAACTCTGTGTGTCCACCACTGACTAAAAGGGCTAACAAAGGGAATTCCAAAGGCTCCACACTTTGAGCCGCCATGAGATGACCAGCCATGTGATTAACGGGAATTAGAGGTAGTTCATGTGCCCAAGCAAAGGCCTTGGCAGCTGATAAACCAACAAGCAAGGCTCCGACCAAGCCTGGTCCGTAGGTAACCGCCACAGCTGTCACATCCTCTTCGCTAATTTCTGCTTCTGCTAGTGCCTCCTCGATGCAGGCTGTAATGACCTCGACGTGGTGACGACTGGCTACTTCTGGAACTACGCCCCCAAAACGTTTATGACTCTCAATTTGACTAGCAATGACATTGGACAAGAGCTCGTCATCGTTTTTTAAGACGGCGACACTGGTCTCATCACAGGATGTCTCAAATGCTAAAATATATCTATCCTTCATCTATTTCTCTCTTCATGATAATGGCATCCTCAACTGGATTATGGTAATAGAACTTTCTCTCAGCGATGACGGCCATTTTTTCTTTCTTGTAAAATGCTTGCGCTCTTTGATTTGACTTTCTGACTTCGAGGAAAATTTCCTTATCTGCGGGCAATTGAGCAAACAAGGCTGAGGCTATCCCCTGACCTTGATAAGCTTTCTTGACAGCGATTTGCAAGACTTCTGCTTCAAAAAGATTCTCCTGAATTGCTAGAAAACCTATCACTTCTTCCCCATCATAAGCTAGAGCATACCAAGTCTGGTCTTGAGACAGGTCTGCTTGGATTTGTTCCAACGTCCAAGGACTGACTGGATAAACATCTACCATAACAGCGTAGATAGCTTGAGCCAAGTCAGGTTGCTGTTGAATTCGTTTGATCTCTATCATAGGCGTTTAATGTAGGACTCGTCCGACTCAGTATGGTTCTTGAGCCAATTTCCTCAGCTTCGACACGCTTGAGATAATTCGGCACAAAGTCGTGCAAGGAGTTTGCTTCCTTGTCCCAGGCCCATAGAGCTAGATTCGCTGCGTTTGGTAAGGTTTCTTGATAGTTAGCCTGTGGTAATTGCTCTTGAATCTGCTCGACAAAGGCACCCACTTCACCGACAAAGGTTACCTGGTCAGCATCCTTGACTTGCTCAAGTACTTCCGCAAAGGACAGATGCGCTTCTGGAAAGACAGGTTGAGCATGTTCATAAAACCCTGCGTATACATTGTTACGACGTGCATCCATCAAAGGAACAACCAGACCTTCCTGTTGATTCGGTACCAGAGCTAAAAGACTAGACATCCCTACTAACTCAATGTTTAGGGTATGAGCCAGAGTCTTGGCAGTTGCTACTGCGATTCGCAAACCTGTATAGCTACCAGGACCCTCTGCCACGACGATTCGATCCAAATCCTTAGGTGTCCAATCCAAACTTGCCATTAAGAAATCAATAGCAGGCATCAGAGTGATACTGTGATTTTTCTTGATATTAATCATGGTCTCAGCAAGAAGCTGCTTGTCCTCTAAAATGGCTAAAGACAGAGCCTTGCTGGACGTATCAAAAGCTAATACTTTCATAACACATTCCTATCTTTTTGTCTGTTTACTATTATACTACAAAAGCCGACACAAGGGAATTTTCTTTGTTTTGAAACAAGAATGCCCTGCCAAATAGACAGGACAAGCACTTAAGTATTCAAGCCAAAGTAAAATACGAACCAGACCACATAGGTCACTAGGAGAAGGAAAAACGAATACAGAGTCACAAAGCAAATCTTCCAAAGGAGATTGGCTTTCCGATACTCTAGCCGAGTATACAAAACATTTCCTCCGTAAACACAGACAACAAATGCCGCAAAGGCCATAAGACGAATGACAATAGCTAGTTGAAACATGTCCTGCCCTCCTTCATAAGGAAAAACCTCTTTTCTAACTTTATTATAGCACTTGCATCTTATGTCTTCAAATACTTATACAAGGTAAAATGAAACGCATTTCAAGCTCCTTACTTTCATGTTTCCTGCTTTTACTAATTCCCCTTTTTATGTTATAATTGAGATAATTGTAACGAATCAAGGTCAATACAGGCAGAAAATGAAATAGAAACAAACAGCTTCAAGCTGGTAATTTTTTGAATACAGCTGACCTGAAAACAGAAAGGAAACACATGATTTACAAAGTTTTTTATCAAGAAACAAAAGACCGTAGCCCACGTCGTGAAACAACACGCTCACTTTACTTAGACATTGATGCCAGCTCAGAACTTGAGGGACGTATCATTGCCCGTGAACTTGTTGAAAAAAACCGTCCAGAATTCAACGTTGAGTATATCGAGCTCTTGTCAGACAAATTGCTAGACTACGAAAAAGAAACTGGCGCATTCGAAATTACGGAGTTCTAATATGGCCTATACTCTTAAACCAGAAGAAGTGGGCGTTTTTGCCATTGGTGGTCTAGGAGAAATCGGTAAAAATACATACGGAATCGAATACCAAGATGAAATCATCATTGTTGATGCAGGGATTAAATTCCCCGAGGATGACTTGCTTGGTATCGACTACGTTATCCCTGATTACTCTTACATTGTCGAAATATCGACCGCGTCAAGGCTCTCTTGATTACACACGGACACGAGGACCATATTGGTGGGATTCCTTTCTTGCTCAAGCAAGCAAATATCCCTATCTATGCAGGTCCACTAGCCCTCGCTTTGATCCGTGGAAAACTCGAAGAACATGGCCTTTTGCGCAATGCTACACTTCACGAAATCAACCACAACACTGAGTTGACCTTTAAAAATCTTAAAGCAACTTTCTTTAGAACTACTCACTCTATCCCAGAGCCTTTGGGAATTGTTATCCACACACCTCAAGGAAAAATCGTCTGTACCGGTGACTTCAAGTTTGACTTTACACCAGTTGGTGAACCTGCAGACTTGCACCGTATGGCAGCCCTAGGTGAAGACGGAGTGCTTTGCTTACTCTCTGACTCGACCAATGCTGAAGTGCCAACCTTTACAAACTCTGAAAAGGTCGTTGGTCAGTCTATTATGAAGATTATCCAAGGTATCGAGGGACGCATCATCTTTGCATCCTTTGCCTCAAATATCTTCCGTCTCCAGCAAGCGACTGATGCTGCTGTTAAAACAGGTCGTAAGATTGCTGTCTTTGGACGCTCTATGGAGAAGGCTATTGTTAACGGAATCGAACTTGGCTACATCAAAGCGCCAAAGGGAACCTTTATAGAGCCAAATGAAATCAAAGACTACCCTGCAGGTGAAATTCTTATCCTCTGTACAGGTAGCCAGGGTGAACCTATGGCGGCTCTCTCTCGAATCGCTAACGGAACCCACCGTCAAGTGCAACTCCAACCTATAGCGATACGGTTATCTTCTCATCTAGTCCAATCCCAGGAAACACTACTAGCGTTAACAAGCTGATTAACATCATTTCTGAAGCTGGTGTTGAAGTTATCCATGGTAAGATTAACAACATCCATACATCTGGACACGGTGGTCAGCAGGAACAAAAACTCATGCTCCGCCTCATCAAACCAAAATACTTCATGCCTGTTCACGGTGAATATCGTATGCAGAAAGTTCACGCTGGACTTGCCGTAGATACTGGAGTTGAGAAGGACAATATCTTTATTATGAGCAACGGTGATGTCCTTGCCCTTACTGCAAACTCTGCTCGGATCGCTGGTCATTTCAATGCTCAAGATATCTACGTCGATGGAAATCGGATCGGTGAAATCGGTGCAGCTGTGCTTAAAGATCGTCGTGATTTATCTGAAGATGGTGTCGTACTTGCTGTCGCAACAGTAGACTTCAAGTCTCAGATGATTATTTCTGGCCCAGATATCCTCAGTCGTGGATTCGTCTACATGCGTGAATCTGGTGACTTGATCCGTCAAAGCCAACGCATCCTTTTCAATGCTATTCGTATCGCTTTGAAAAACAAGGATGCCAGCATCCAATCAGTCAATGGCGCTATCGTAAATGCTATCCGACCATTCCTTTACGAAAACACTGAACGTGAACCAATCATCATTCCGATGATTCTCACACCAGATGAAGAAGAAGAATACAAAACTCTCTGAAGCCTTTAAGCTCCAGAGAGTTTTTTTATTTAACAATAAGCTCGTAACGAGTTTTGCTAGTGAAAGTTTCACCTGCTTTGAGAATGACTTGATTTTTAAGGTCACTGTGAATAGCATCTGGCAAAGCCTGTGCTTCAAGAGCAATTCCATTGTGCTGAATCATTGGCTGACCAGCGATGATGACACTCTCATCCACAAAGTTTGCTGTATAAACTACAAAGCAAGGCGCTTCTGTCTTAAATAGTAAGAATCGACCTGACTTTGGTCATACAAGAAACCAGCATTGTCATGTCCTGCAGGCAGAGCAAATGGGTGGTCCAAACCAGATACGAGTTGGATTTGCTCATCTTCTTCTGCAAAGATATCTTTCAACAAGGCACCATTGTAGATATGTTTGACCACATCACGATTAGCATCTGGAGTTTTAGCTGGTACTCCATCAGGAGCAATCGGATAGATACCCTCAGTGTTCAATTGGAAGACATGGCGATCAACCGTCTGAGTGAAATCGCCAGACAAGTTAAAGTAGCTATGATTGGTCGGATTGACCAAGGTATTCTGGTCCGTCATCACCTTGTAGCTAACTTCGTAAGCACCAGTTTCTTCCAAGTGGTAGCTAATCCAAATTTTAAGGTTTTCAGGGAAACCTCCTGTACCGTCTGTTCTTTCTGTGTAAAGAGTCAAACCATGGTCGCTCACCTCAACTAGCTCAAACAGACTAGAATCCCAACCTGTTGAGCCACTGTGATTACAGTTGCTTGCGTTATTGACTTCGAGTTCATAGATTTTCCCGTTCAATTCGAATGTCGCACCTGCGATACGACCTGCAACTGGACCTACACTCGCTCCATGTTTAGGACTGTTACCTACATAGCTGTCAAAATCATCAAAGCCTAGGATAACATTGGCAAAATTACCAGCCTTATCAGGAGTCACATAGCGTAGAATCGTAGCACCATAGGTCATGATTTCTAGTTGGTAGCCTGCTTCTGTTTCAAAGCGATAAGCGACAACATCCTTGCCATCAACTTTCCCAAATACACGTTCTGTGTATGTTTTCATCCTTTTCTCCTTATTATTTGAATTCGTGAATAATAACACCTTGAACGACGCGGTTTACTGTACCTGTAGGTGATGGTGTATCAGGTCTGTTGCCAACCTTAAGCGAAGTCAAGAGAGCAAATAATTGACCATAAACAATATAAGGGAATACACGGTAAACGTCATTCAAGACACCGCCACAGCCAAGTGCTACTTCCTTAACGTTTTCAAGACCAAAAGCTTGATCACTCAAGAGAACAACGCGACGAGCAATTTGGTCCCCTGCAACTTCACGAACCAAGTCTAAGTCATACTTACGAGTATAGTCTGTTGTAGTACCAAAGACTAAAACTACAGTATCTTCATTGATAAGAGATTTTGGACCGTGACGGAAGCCGACTGGACTTTCATACATTGTCGCAACCTGACCAGCAGTCAATTCCAAAATTTTCAGTTGTGCCTCATGAGCAAGTCCGAAGAATGGACCTGCACCTAAGTAAATCACTCGGTTAAAGTCTAGGTCAACTAACTCTTTCACATCTGCCACATTGTCAAGAACTTTACGAGCAAGACTAGAAAGCACTTCAAAACGTTCAGCTTTAACAGCAAATTCAGTTGGATCAAAGACCAAAAGTGATGTCAACATCATTGAAGTAAAGCTTGATGTCATAGCAAAGCCAGCATCGTTAGAAGCTGCCGGTTGCAAGAGCAAGAGGTTGCGATCATCACCATGGGCTTGAAGTGCTAATTTCCCTTCAGCCGCACAAGTGATTGTTACTTGATAAAGCTCGTCAACTAAGGCCTTAGCCAGGTCAACCGTTGCTACACTCTCAGGTGAATTTCCACTACGTGCGAATGATACCAAAACAGTTGCCACGTCTTTTTTCAAATAGGTTTGTGGGTTGGCAACGATATCTGTTGTCGCAATAGCATTGAAATTCCATTTACGTTCGTCATAGACTTCCTTGAAGTATGGAACTAAGGTGTCGCCTACATAAGCTGAAGTCCCAGCACCAGTCAGGATAACCTTAATGTAGTCATGTTTATCTGCAATTCCTTGCAAAAAAGCTGCAATTTCATCACGGCGTGCTTGGTAAGATTCAAAAGCTTCCTTCCAAACATCTGGTTGTTGGTAAATTTCTCGTGTGGTGATCTCTGCTCCCAACTCAAGCAAATCTTCTTTTGTATAATCTAGCATTGAAAACCTCTTATCTAATATTGTTTTATGATTGAAAACATGGGAATGGGAGTCGCTCCCATTCCCATGTATATTTTCTATAAGATGATTTAACATTTTAACGCAATCACATCTTATACTCAATGAAAATCAAAGAGCAAACTAGGAAGCTAGCCGAAGACTGTACTCAAGTACGGCAAGGCGAAGCTGACGTGGTTTGAATTTGATTTTTGAAGAGTATTATTCATCTTCATCGTCGTCGAAGCTAGCCAATAAATCATTAACTTTCACAATGCTTTCTGAAGCACGACTCTTATAGTCCGCATCCATTCCAGTTAGGCTTGCATTGATAAACTCGATGACCATTGGAAGGTTCATTCCTGCATAAAGTTCAATGTCGCGACCTTCCATAATCAAACGGCTCACCACGTTACATGGAGTTCCGCCAAGAAGATCCGCAAAGACTAGGAAATCATCCAATCCTTCAACAGCAGCTTCAAATTTAGCAGTAAATTCTTCTGGTCCATCTTCTGGAAGAAGAGCAACCGCATGAATGTTGTCTTGTGGTCCCATAATCATCTCTGTGCTACCTTTAAGTTCTTCACAGAAACGACCGTGGCTCACTAAAATTAATGATTTAGTCATAAATTATGCGCCCATTCCAAGTGCAAATTTACCAAGAGCAGAAAGAGCCAAGGCAAGCACGATAATGATACCGATAGCTTTTGTAGAGTTCATACCTTTCTTACCAAGCAACCAGAAGATGAAAGCAGTGAAGATTGCTGGAAGCAAACGTGGGAAGATTGAGTTCAAGATATCTTGGAAGTCAATCATCTTTTCACCGATTGGCAATTTGTAAGAAATTTCAAAGTTGATCATTGTTGCTACAAGAGCACCCATCATGAATACACCAAGTACAGATGCAGCTTCAATCAAAGCTGTCAAAGTACTTTGCATGTTGTTGATAAGGTTAACCCCTTCTTTGTATGCAAATTCCAACTGTTTCCAACGGAAGATGTCATACGCTACTGCAACTGCAATCCAAAGGAAGATACCCCAAGGTTGACCAGCAATAGCCATTGTTGCAGCGATAGATCCCATGATAGCAGGTACAAGTGAACCAAAGATAGTATCTCCAAGAGGAGCGAATGGTCCCATCAAACCTGTCTTGATACCGTTAACCGCATCTTTTGAACCAACGCCATCTTTTTCTTCCATGGCAAGGTCAAAACCAGCGATGATTGTGTGGAAGAATGGTGAAGTGTTGAAGAATTGAGTATGAACTTTCATCATTTCTTCAACTCAGGAGTTCCATCTCCATACATTTTACGCAATTGTGGCAAGATCATGTAAAGGTAACCTGATGCTTGCATACGTTCGTAGTTCCATCCCAATTGGAAAGTGAACAAGCTACGTTTGTTAATTTGATTAAAATCTTCTTTTGTTAATTTGTAATTAGAATTCGTCATCTTCAATTTCCCCACTTTCTGATGGTGTAGAAGGTGCTGCTACAGCAACTTTTTGGCTGTTCTTGAAGTGAACAACCGCAAGGAAGATACCTACGATAGAGATACCGATCATAGACAATCCTTTGAAGTTGTTAACAAAGCCAATTTTTTCAGCAACTTCAGCAGGAAGAGTGCCAATGATTCCAGCAACTGCTCCACCAAGACTTGTTACGTTTGAGTAAAGAACAGTCAACATAGCTGTCAAACCGAATCCCATAGCAAGGTAGTGAAGGTTACGTTTAACTGGAAGGTAACGAAGCAAGATAGCGAATCCAAGACCTGGAAGCATACGACCTGCAAGAGTCAAACCGTCTGCAACCCATTGGTATTCTTTAACAAGGTTTACAACACCTTGTACGAATTCTCCACCGAAAGCAAGGGCGAAGAATACTGGAAGGGCACGAGAAAGAGCCCAAGGAACTGCACCAAGAAGATAGTTACGTTCGATTCCTTTGTAGTCAAAGCGTTCGATCGCAGCATCAATACGGTGAGCGAAGAATGTTGTAGTCATACGACCAAGTACGTCGAAGTAAGTCAAAAGTGCCGCTACTGGTACAGCGATTGTTGTGATCGCAAGATCTGTTTCGATTCCTTGTGAAACTGAGAAAGCTGTCGCAAGAACCGCACCAGAAGTTGCGTCGATACGAGAAGCACCACCGAAGGTACCTACCCCAAGTACGAACAACTGCAAGCTACCACCGATAAACAAACCAGTTGTCAAATCTCCCATGACTAAACCAGTAATGAAACCAGCGAATACAGGGGAACCTGCAGAAGAAACGATCGTCAACTCATCACAGATTTGATAAGCTGAGTACAAAGTGAGAAGTAAAATTTGCCACCATTGTATCATAACAATGACCTCCTAAAAATTTTTTCCTATTTTAATAAGCTCAAAAAGTCTGAAACTGGATCATTTGGAACCATTTGAGCAGTAAGTTTAACACCTTTTTCCGCCAATTTGTGGAAATCTTCTACGTCTTTATCTACAACGTTGATTGAACGTGTGATAGGGCGAGTTTCTGGTGTTTGAGACATATTGCCGACATTGACAGTTTCAAGTGGCACACCTGCTTCTACCAAACCGAGGAAACGGTCAGGTTTGCGTGCTACAATCAAAAGACGTTGGCTATCGTATTTACCAGCAAGGATATTCGCTGCTGCTTTATCAACTGGCAAAATACTAAGTTTTACACCTGGTGGTGTTGCAAGTTTCAAGCCGCTTTTTTCAACGTCGTTATTCACAACATCATTGTCAACGACCATGATACGTGAAACATTAAGTTTAGCAGACCAAAGGTTTGCTACTTGTCCGTGAATTAAGCGCCCATCGATACGGCATCCTACAATTGTCATAAGTTTTCCCCCTTTATAAGTTTTAGTGTAGGTTTACAAGTTAAATGTATGTGTTCCTTATATTCCCCTTCTGTTTCAAAGATAATGATGCGGTTGGCACCTTCTTTGAGATAGCTATGTGGAATATAAAGAGATAAGGTTGGACCGACATTCCAGAAACGACCTAGATGATGTCCGTTGATATAAGCAATCCCTTTACCAAACTCAGATAAGTCTAAGTAGGTATCCTTTGGCGCCTCAACTTCAAAGTCATAAGCGTAAAAGGCAGGTTGCCCTTCTGTCCATCCCTTAGAGAAATCAATATTCTCTGGATTATCAAGAGGAAGTGGATATTGCTTCCAGTTGAGCAAGAAATGCAAATCTTTACAAACACCTGTGCGAATTCCTTTTCGCTGTGTATCTGCTAAGAATTTGTGTCCATAGTTGACACGCCCCATATTTTCAATAAGGATGTCAAATCTAGAGAGCGCTTTCTTTTTCCCTTGATAAAAAATATCTTCGCCGATTTCTGTTTGGTACTGTGTTGCCACTCGTTTGCCATCGATAAAGAGTTGAGCTCTATCACGTCCGTCAATAATTCGAATGCGTTCTTCATCCGCATCCCAACTTGCTTCCGTACGATAGAGTAGGTAGCCGTAACCTTGTCCTAGGTCTTCCATTTTCTTAGGGTAGAGACTTTCAATCGGACTGGATAGGCTATCCAAGGTTTCGAAAAGAGAAACTTTCTCAACTAGCGGAATTGCTTCTACTTCCATACTCTCTTTGTAAAGCGGTTCAGATTGTGGATACTCAGGGTAATAAGTCGCCATCATTTCTTTCACTGCGAAATATTTAGCAGTTGGGTTTCCAGCTTCATCAAGAAGAGCGTCATAGTCATAAGATGTTACTTGTGGTAAATCAATGGTTCCTCGAGCTGAACAACCATTCATAAAACCAAAGTTGGTTCCGCCGTGGAACATGTAAAGGTTGATAGAGCCTAGCTCTAGAACCTCATGAACAGCTTCTGCTAATTCCTCAGGTTCACGCTTGATGATTGGTTCTTTCCATCGATTGAACCAGCCATCCCAGAATTCCATACACATGAGTGGCCATTTCTTGCCGTGCTCATCAAAGAATTCTTGCATCTGTGAGAAATTATAAGCAGCCTTGGAACCAAAGTTCCCTGTCACAAAGAGATCATCCTCAATTAAGGTTCCAGCCTTAAGAGTTGCTCGCCATGGTCCATCTGATGTGAAAAGCGGACATGTAACTGCTCGTTCTTCCATCAAACGTCGAATTTCCCTCAAGTAGGTCTTGTCCTCGCCATAGGATCCGTACTCATTTTCGACTTGCATCATGAGAATGTTTCCACCGTTTTCCAATAACCTCGGAACTAGACGTGGAAGCAACTGATCATAGTAGCGACTAACCATGTCAATGAAAGCTGGGTCAGATGACCGTATTCTCATATCCTTGGTCAAGAGCCATGCTGGTAAACCACCGAATTCCCATTCTGCACAGATAAATGGAGAAGGACGTACAATTGCATATAAGCCCAAATCTTGTGCAGTTTGAAGAAATCTCTCTAAATCAAGATTGCCTTCAAAGTTAAAGTTACCTTCAGCAGGTTCATGCATGTTCCAAGCAACATAAGTCTCAACTGTATTGAAGCCTAGTGCCTTGAGGTTATACAATGAATGATGCCAATCTTCCGCAGGAACTCTAAAATAGTGAATGGCGCCAGACAAAATCTTGAATGGTTTCCCATCCAGATAGAAATCATCTTTAATTTCAAATCTTGCCATTCTTCCTCCCCTAAAAGCGAAAAGTTTGCGCTTTCATGTATTGTTATATCAACTATAAACCAATCGGGGAATAATGTCAATAGTTTTTGAAATTTTCTTTACAATTTTTCTATTTTTTTACTGAATCTTTTCTAAAAATCTCCACAAATCCCATAAAATCAGCATTCTGGGCAACTAACTAAAACAAGGAACAGAGCACGAATTATTTATATGTATTCTAATTCCTTATTCTAATATTTTAAATTTTTAAGTGCTTTTCTACTATTTTTCTCAATTTTATGTTAAAATCATAGGTGGAGAAGGAAAAAATGAGGTGAAATTATGGCAATTCCAAAGTATCAGTATATTAAAGATGAATTGAAAAACAAGATTATTTCTGGTCAATTTGCTAGTGGAGATAAATTCTACACTGAAGCAGAATTGATTTCCATGTATGATGTTAGCTCAATCACAGTGGTTCGTGCCTTGAACGACCTTGCCAAAGACGGATACATTGTTCGTCAACAAGGTAAAGGAACATTCGTGGCTCGTGCCCGCAAGCATAAACTCGTTGAATTTTCTGATGTAGAAATCTTCGAGACCAAAGACGATAAGGTAACTGTTCTTTCTATCGAACGCGGGAACGATCTTAAATATCTAGAAAAGCTCGGCCTACGTGGCGATCAATTCTACTACAAGATTGAACGTGTTCGTGAAACAAATGGCATCACCTATATCTATCACAATTCATACATTCCTGAACAGTACATCAATGCCAACTATCCAAATCTTGAATACTATAGTTCTATCTATAATCGTTTCAAATTGGACTACCACATTCACATGAATGATGAGCATTTTGAAGAAATTAATGAAATTGTATTTCCAACTCCAGAACATGCCGCTTCTGTATTAGGAATCGACACTCATTTCCCAACTGTTTTCCAAACTAAGACAACTAAGCTTGAAGCAACTGGTCAAGTTTTGGAATATATCGAGACATATAAACGTTCTGATTTCTACAAAATCAAATTCATTTCTTGTGATCGTGACCACTAATCTTTAAAAATCCTGAGGCGACTGTCTCAGGGTTTTTATATACCCATTATAGCATCAGCTCCCTTCCCTGAGAATAGCATTTCAAGCAATTCTATAATTAGTAACCTTTTTACTAAAAAATAGTCAAAATTAGAAAAATATATCTTAATTTATAAATTATTCTATTTTTTATAGTAATTCCCTCAAAAACCCGACTTTATTTTAGTAAGAATATACAATAAAATCAGTATATGAAAACGCTATTAAAAGGGAGGTTTTTTTAATGAAACCAGAAAATAAACAGCGCTTCTCTATTCGTAAATATGCAATCGGGGCCGCTTCTGTATTGATCGGCTTTGCCTTTCAGGCTCAAGCTGTTGCTGCTGACGGAGTTGTGCCTGCTCCAACAGAAAATCAGCCTGCTGTCCAAACCACTGGAGAAGGCACTCCATCTAAGGCAGAAATTACTGAAGAAGCTAAGAAGTCAGAACCAGAAGAGGTAGAAAATAAAAAAGTTGCTACAGTTGAGGCTCCTTCAGCCAAAGAATATAAACTTCCTGAAACAGGAAGTCAAAGTTCAGAATGGTTGATTGCTACAGGTTTGATGGTTGCACTTACGGCTTATGGACTTAGCAAGAAAAAGGATTAATACTCTTCGAAAATCGAATTCAAACCACGTCAGCTTCACCTTGCCGTACTCAAGTACAGCCTGCGGCTAGCTTCCTAGTTTGCTCTTTGATTTTCATTGAGTATAAGCACAAATAAAAAGCGAGATACAATCTCGCTTTTTATTTTATGATTAGTCACCCAAACCGATGCGTTCAAAGATTTCATCAACACGTTTAGTGTAGTAAGCTGGGTTGAAGATTCCATCGATTTCTTCTTGAGTGAGGCGTGAGGTTACTTCTGGATCTGCTTCGAGAAGTGGTTTGAAGTCAACCTGGTTATCCCATGATTGAGCTGTCTTGGGTTGTACCAAGTCGTAAGCTTGCTCACGGGTCATGCCTTTTTCAATCAAGGTAAGCATCGCACGTTGGCTAAAGATAAGACCAAAAGTAGAGTTCATGTTGCGGATCATATTTTCTGGGAAAACTGTCAAGTTTTTAACGATATTTCCAAAACGGTTGAGCATGTAGTCAATCAAGATGGTCGTATCTGGTGTGATGATACGCTCAGCTGATGAGTGAGAGATATCACGTTCGTGCCAGAGAGCAACATTCTCATAGGCTGTTACCATGTGACCGCGGATAACACGCGCAAGACCTGTCATGTTTTCAGAACCGATAGGGTTACGTTTGTGAGGCATTGCTGAAGACCCTTTTTGCCCTTTGGCAAAGAACTCTTCCACTTCACGTTGCTCAGATTTGAAGACCACGGATTTCCGTTGCCATACGCTCGATAGAAGTTGCGATGCTCGCAAGAACTGCAAAGTACTCAGCGTGAAGGTCACGAGGAAGGACCTGTGTAGAGATTTCTTGAGCACGGATACCCAATTTGTCGCAGACGTATTTTTCAACGAATGGTGGGATGTTGGCAAAGTTCCCAACCGCACCCGAAATCTTACCAGCTTCTACACCAGCCGCCGCATGCTCGAAACGCTCGATGTTGCGCTTCATTTCGCTGTACCAAGTGGCCAATTTAAGACCAAATGTTGTCGGCTCAGCGTGCACACCATGAGTACGACCCATCATGATAGTGAACTTGTGTTCTTTCGCCTTGTCAGCGATAATGTTGGTGAAGTTTTCAAGGTCACGACGAATGATGTCGTTGGCCTGCTTGTAAAGGTAACCGTAGGCCGTATCCACCACATCAGTAGAAGTCAAACCATAGTGAACCCACTTGCGCTCTTCTCCAAGAGTCTCAGAAACCGCACGTGTGAAGGCCACCACATCGTGGCGAGTCTCCTGCTCAATCTCCAAAATACGGTCGATGTCAAAGTCCGCTTTTTCGCGAATCAAAGCCACATCTTCCTTAGGGATTTCTCCCAACTCAGCCCATGCCTCATCAGCCAAGATTTCCACCTCAAGCCAAGCACGGTATTTATTTTCTTCACTCCAAATGTTCGCCATCTCAGGGCGAGAGTAACGTTCGATCATGTTTAATTTTCCTTTCGATATTTCTAACAGCTAAAGACAACTCTAATTTATTTTATACTTAGGGAAAGTATATAGAACTAAAAATATATAAAGTCTTGATTTTTCCCGCAATCAACCAAAGTAACATTTAAATCAAGCAAATCTTTGTAAAAATTATTTATATTTTGTTGATTCCCCTGGGTAAAAATGTAGTTCGCGTTTAGTTCCGACTTATAACCATATCTTCCTGATTGAATTCCTTTGCTACTCAAATATGACCTGACTATTGCACCATTAATTATATTATTTTTTATTAAATAATATATAAAAATATCTATAGTACCAGAATTTCCCTGAAAATCGTGATTGATTTGCATAATTTCTAGAAGTCTCTTCTAGCAGGTTATTTATTTTATCTAATAAATCTTTAATATCTAACTTCCGTCTTATATAAATAATAGTTAATAAGCAAAGCGAAAAAAATCATCTACCCTCTCTTCTATCAAAGATAATAGACTTTTTTTAGATATAATTCCTCTTGTATTTATATTAAATTGCACTATATAAAGTAAAAATTTGATAAAATTCCTGACTAAAAATTATTCTTTTTTTATAATAATAAATTTTTAGATGTTAAATTTCTAGTATTTTTCTTCATAATATTTCTGAATTATTTTTGCACCTGCTTTTAAGTTTAGAGCTTGTAAACAAATCTTCAAACAAATCCATGAATCTATTGGTCAATTCTGGTTTTTTTATAGAAATATCAAATATCTTTTTCTAATAACGATGTTTTTTTGTCTTTGGATTGATATAAAGAAACAACTCATCAATTCTATTTTTCTGATAGATTACCAAAATATACAATACTTCTTTGAAGACCTGAAAAAATAATCTTTAACGCCCCTTTATTTCCTCTACTTTCCTCAGTAATACATAGATCCAAATAATTATTAATCAAATCTCGTTGCTCTGCCGGTTTTTTTGTTATAAAATCACAGTTATCGAAAAAACTAAAAATTTTTAATTTACTTCTGCTATTATTTTGTGGAAAATCCTCAATAATAGTTTTTTCTGAATTTAAGTACAAGTTATATTCTCTACATAATAAGTTCACTTGTTCTAAAAATTCCTCTTTTTCTGATTCCATAGAATACGTAAAGGTGAAATCATCAACATAACGAGCATATTTAAAGCCTTTTTTCTCTATTTCTTTATCAAAATAACACATGAATAACTCAGCTATAATCCTTGAAGCTAAATTCCCCGTTGGAATACCATGTGTCTCTCCATATTGACAAGCTTCAATTAATTTATCCAAATCGTTAGCAAAACCTCCACTTCTACTTAATTTTGCAGTAGCTTTCCCCATTAGCATCCAAGGAATACTATGAGTATATAAAGTGTGATAAAAATTAGATAAATCAAGATGTAGCTGTTTGTTTCCAGAGTATAATAATTTTGATTTTATTTCTTCTGTGACAGCATATTTATATTTAGGAGAATCAAAAAACTTAGATGTTGAAAAGCTATTTTCTAAAAAAATATCAATAAACTCTCTTTTATTATCACACATATACTTAACCAAGTTAGTATAGCTGTATAAATTTGGGAGTTTATACTGTCTTCTAATCAAACCTTTTTTAGGAATATTAAAGTATATCGGTTCCGTAATTGTCATATCAAAATGAGATGGCAAGCTGTAAATAGCTATTTGAGAAAGTTGGTTTAAGTTGAACATTCTATAAAATGTTTCTGTTTTAAAATAACTATCATCATCTGAATCATTCTCTTTACTCTTTTTATAAGAAAAATAACCATATTTAATTAGATACTCTGGCTTAAAGATTTCATTATAAACATCTTCTAATAAAGTCACTCAAATTCCTCTTTCTCAATAAACACAGATGGATAGTGTTCTAGTGTATTCAAATCCTTATCCAGTGGAACATCATAGATAGCTAAATAGTTATCAGGATATTGTGCAACTAGCTCTTCATACTTCGCTTTCACTTTTTCGTGATCGCTACTAGCATACAAAACTTCGACGACTGCTCCAGTCTTATCTTTTTCAACAAATGCGTTTACGATTATTTTAATCATAGACTTTACCTAAAAATCAATCCCTTTCCAGCAGTAGTTGACTGACTTCTCTTGCTGACTTTATCAGCTACGACAAACCTAGTCAAGCTTTCAGAGGTAAGAAAACGAACCTTGTAATTAGGGTCTTGTCTTACTCCCCAAATTCATCCACACTATCCGGTTCACTACTAAACAAAGTCACATGTCCCATCTTGCGGTTGTGCTTCGCTTCTATTTTACCATACATATGTAGGTGGGCGCTTGGATTTTCTGCGACATACTTTTCAGCGTCCTCGACATGCTGGCCGAGGACGTTGAGCATGACTGCTGGGGCATGCAATTGGATAGCTGGTAGTGGCGCTCCGAGAACGCCGAGAATATGGGTGTCAAACTGAGAAAAGTCGCAGGCTTCAATCGAGTAGTGGCCAGAATTGTGTGGACGTGGCGCAATTTCATTGACAATAATGTCATCAGCAGTCGCAAACATTTCCACGCAAAGGGTTCCAGACAAGTTGAGTTGTTCTGCGATTCGCACTGCCATAGCTTTGGCTTTTTCAGCTAGACTTTCTGAAATGCGAGCTGGGACAATGGTTTTCGAAAGAATGTTGTTGCGGTGGATATTTTCCTGAACCGGGAAACTGTCACGTCCTTGCCGTTTCCTGACACAATGACAGAAATTTCAAGGTCAAAGCTGACGAATTCTTCCAAAACACAGTCTGCTGAGTCGGCTAGTGCACGGGCTTCCTCCAAGTCTGCTTCTGAGCGAATGACCTTTTGCCCATGCCCATCGTAGCCACCGGTCGCCGTCTTGAGGACATAGTTTTTAGAAAGGTCAATATCTGCCAAATTCTGGCTTGAAGTCACAACCTTGTAGGGTGCCACAGTGACTTGTGCCTTGTTTGAGAGAAAGTCCTTTTCAAAAATACGATTTTGAGAAATGCGGAGCAGATCTGTTCCTTGAGGGAGTTGCCCATCCTTGATAACAACATCAAGACCGTCAGCATCAACATTTTCAAATTCATAAGTGAGGACATCGCAACGCTCCGCCAACTGACGGAGGGCATCCACATCATTATAAGGAGCCACGATAATCTCCGCCACACGAGAGGCTGGGCAATCAGCTGCTGGATCCAATGCGATAACCTTGTGCCCCATGTAGATAGCAGAAATAGCCATCATCTGCCCCAGCTGACCGCCACCGATAATTCCGATTGTTTTAGATGAGCTCATTTGTAGACTCCTCTGCGATTTTTCCTTGTTCTTCTGCGAAATCTGCCAATGCTGTCGCAATAGCCTGATCCTCTACTGAAAGGAGACGGAGGGCAAAGAGGGCCGCATTGGCCGCACCTGCTTCACCAATAGCCATTGTCGCAACAGGCACGCCACCCGGCATCTGAACAATCGAGTAAAGAGAATCCACGCCACTAAGAGCACGTGATTTGACGGGTACACCGATAACAGGAAGGGTTGTTTTGGCAGCTACCATACCTGGCAAATGGGCTGCGCCACCCGCACCTGCGATGATAACCTTGATGCCACGGCTACGGGCTCCCTCCGCATGTCTAAACATGAGTCTGGTGTACGGTGAGCGGAAACAACTTTCTTTTCGTAGACTACACCGAAGCGGTCTAGGACTTCTGCTGTTTTTTGCATGGTTGCCCAGTCGGATTTGGAGCCCATGATGATGGAAATTACTGGTTTCATTTCTTCTCCTTTTTTTGATAATCACCTTAGGTTGTGAGGGACGGAAGCAACCCTTCGGTTTCATTCCTAAACTTTGAGTCTAAGGTCTCAAAGCTTCCCTAGACCAGAACATTCACTGTTCTGGTCTTTTCACCACGGCGACCATTGTCGTGTTTGGCGACTGCGTCGCTTTTTCTTATATCTTTATCGAATTGCCTTACTTCCAATATCTGTTCGGTAAAAGAGGCCTTCTGTGTTTTGTTTGTTAAGTTGGCTGTAAATGATATTTTGCCCGTCTTTGACGGTGTCTGCTGTGGTGACGAGCATATAGACACGTCCACCGTTTGATAGCAGTGCTCTGCTATTTTCATCAAATTTAGCACCGGCATAGTAGGTAATGATATCGCCATCAGTTTTGGCTGGCAACTCAACGCCCTTTTCGTAGTCTAGTGGATACCCATTCGATGCTACAACCACACCCAGTGTCACACCCTTGTCCGTCCAAGTGATTGCTGGCTCTTGGCCACCCAAAATGTCAGTGATATTTTGCGCAAAATCAGAAGTCAAACGAGGCAAGATGATTTGGGTTTCAGGATCTCCAAATCGAGCGTTGAACTCGATGACTTTGGGTCCATCTGCTGTCAAGATAAGACCTGCGTAAAGAACACCAAGATACGGACGACCTTCTTTAATCATCCCTTCGAGGACTGGCTTGACAATGGTGTCAACCGCTGTGTCAACCACACTTTGTGGCAAGTGAGGAACTGGCGCATATGCACCCATCCCACCAGTGTTAGGACCTTTGTCGCCATCGTAGGCACGCTTGTGATCCTGAGCCGTTGGCATGATGTAGAACTTGTCCCCATTGACAAAGGCAAAGAGAGAGAACTCTTCTCCGTCAAGGAATTCCTCGATGACCACACGTGCACCTGAGTCACCAAATTTATTGTCCAAAAGCATCTCGTGAGCGGCTTCGACTGCTTGCTCGACTGTCTCCGCAACGACGACACCTTTCCCAAGGGCCAAACCGTCTGCCTTAACTACGATTGGAGCGCCTTTTTCTTCGATATAGGCCTTGGCTTCCTCGAAATCTGAGAAGGTGCCATAGGCTGCTGTCGGAACATCATATTTGACCATGATTTCCTTAGCAAAATCCTTGGACCACTCCAGCTCCGCTGCCAATCTTGTCGGACCAAAGACTTTGAGACCAGCTGCATTGAACTCATCCACAATCCCAGCCGCAAGGGCATCATCTGGCCCGATAAAGGACCAAGCAATATCGTTGGCTTTTGCAAACTCAATCAATTTAGAATGTTCGGAAATAGAGATATCCACCAATTCCAGACCATCCAGAGTCATCCCGTCATTCCCAGGAGCTACAAAGACTTTTTCAACGTATTTGATTCAAGTAACTTCTTAGCAATGGCATGTTCACGGCCACCCGAACCAACAACTAACAGCTTCATCTTACAACCTCTTTTGCGAATTATTTACTAATATTATACCATAAACGTTCGTTTTAATCTTGTTTCGTTTCGCTTTTAAAGTAAAAAAAGGAAAGAAATTGTTTTCTTCCCTTTTATTTTCTTAATGTCTAAAATGTCTCACACCTGTGAAAACCATAGTCAAGCCGTATTTATCAGCAGCTTCGATAGACTCTTGGTCACGGACGGATCCACCAGGCTGGATGATGGCCTTGATGCCTGCCTTAGCGATTTCTTCCACATTATCCGCAAATGGGAAGAAGGCATCTGAAGCAAGAACAGCACCGTCAAGACGGTCTTTAGCTTGGTCAATAGCAATACGAACTGAGGCCACACGATTAGTTTGACCTGGGCCAACGCCAAGTGTCATGTGATCATTAGTCACGATGATTCCATTTGATTTGACATACTTGATGGCTTTCCATGCAAACTCAAGAGCAGTCGCTTCTGTCTCAGTTGGTTGGCGTTTGGTTACCACCTGCCAGTCAGCTGGGCTTTCTTTGATCACGTCCTGGTTTTGAACGAGAAGTCCACCAACAACACCTGTGTATTCTGCTTCCACTTCACTAGCATCTTGTGCGTCAAATGGTAAGGCAAGAATGCGCAAGTTTTTCTTTTTGTTGGTCAAAATAGCTAGCGCTTCATCCGTATAGCTTGGTGCAATGATGATTTCAAGGAAAACGCCGTGCATCTTCTCAGCTGTCGCAGCATCCACCTCACGGTTGAGAACAACAATACCACCAAAAATAGACACTGGGTCAGACTCATAAGCGTAATCCCAAGCAGTTTCGATGTCATCAGCTTGACCGATACCGCACGGGTTCATGTGTTTGAGAGCCACAACCGTTGGGCGTTCTTTGAAATCGCGAATAATACGGATAGCAGCATCCGCATCGCGAATATTGTTAAAGGACAATTCCTTACCGTTAAGCTGTTTCGCTGAAGCAATCGAGTAATCCGTTGGCAAGGCTTTTTGGTAGAAGTCTGCGTCTTGTTGAGGGTTTTCACCGTAACGCATTGATTGTTTAAGGTCATAAGTCAGAGTGAGTTTCAGGTTTGCTTTCACCCACTTGAGCTGTGAAGTATTCTGCAATCAAGGCATCATAAGCCGCTGTGTGACGGAAAACCTTGGCTGCCAAACGTTGACGAGTTTCGTAGCTTGTTTCGCCATTAGCTGCCAATTCGTCAAGAACAACAGCATAGTCAGCAGGGTCTACAACAACTGTTACGCTAGCGTGGTTTTTAGCTGCTGAACGAAGCATTGATGGACCACCGATATCAATGTTTTCAACGGCATCAGCATAAGTCACATCTGGTTTAAGAATGGTTTCCTTGAATGGGTAAAGATTGACCACAACAAGGTCAATCAATTCGATTTTGTTATCCTTGGCTGCTTCTAAGTGACTATCCAGGTCGCGACGAGCGAGGAGACCACCATGGATATTTGGATGGAGGGTCTTGACACGGCCGTCCATCATTTCTGGGAAACCAGTCACATCGTCAATAGCGATAGTGTCTACCCCAGCATTATCAAGGGCAACTTTGGTACCACCTGTTGAGATGATATCCCAACCAAGTTTCTTGAGTTCTTGGGCAAATTCAACAATGCCCGTTTTATCTGAAACACTAATTAGTGCGCGTTTAGTCATTTTTCTTCCTTTCATGTTCAAACTTTCTACCTACGTAATTTTCTTTTCATAAAGTATAGGGAGAGGATTACCAAGACTCCCAAAATTATTGTCAGTAAAAATCTCCCCCAATAGGGAATCTCAGGGAATAAGAAATTAACCAGTAAGCGTAAAATCACTGCTAAGGTGATCAAAGCAAGTGTTTCTAACCATTTTGTCATTTTTTCTCCTTTTGAATAAATAGGATTTTGAGGTGATTAAAGACTAATCTAACTCATATAAAAGGTAGTTATCAAAATTTATGATTCCTTTGAGGTAATCTCTGTCTGCTTTAGACAACTCAAATTCTGGAAAAGTCGCAATTAAACTGGACAAATAAAAATAATTCGGGTGCCTACGATAAGAAAAACCTGCTTGACCGAATCTCCCTTGACAAAAATCATAGGCAAGTTTTAATTCTTGACTTGTGACACCATCTAAAATTTTATCTAACTCTGAAAGCTGACTTTTATCAGTATTTTCTATCATAGCTTTCACTGTATTTGCTAAGACAAAAAGAAAATCATTAGTATTATCCAGTAGGACTGGTCTGTTAGATAACTTGTTCTTTAACTCCATATAGTATTGGTCAGTAATCATTTTTTCCTCTCCACTCCCAAACTATCCAAGACTTCTGGATAGAGCTTGTACTCTGTTTCGTGGATGCGAGTTTCGAAAGTATCAAGGGTATCCCCTTCAAGGCGTGGCACACGGACTTGCTTGATAACCTTACCAGTGTCCACACCAGAATCCACCCAATGAATGGTCACGCCAGACTGATCAACATCTGCATTCCAAGCATCCTCAATGCCATGAGCGCCCTGGAAATTCTGGCAGATAAGCTGGGTGAATATTGATGATACGACCTTCATAAGCCGCTAGCAAGGTTGGACCGACGATTTTCATATAACCCGCTAAACAGACTAGGTCAATATCGTGCTCATCCAAGAGCTCGACAATGGCTCCTTCGTAGTCTGCTTTGCTCTCAAACTCCTTGAGTTCGAAGGCATAGGATAAAACTCCAAGATTTTCTGCACGCTCAAGTACATAGGCATCCCGGTGATCTGAAAAGACAAATTCTACTGGAAATTGCTCTGCAATGACCTGAAAGTTTGAACCATTTCCAGAAGCAAAAACAGCAATTTTTTTAGCCATTATTTTATCACCACACTTGCGCCATCTTTCTTCACAATACGACCGATTTCATAAACAGGTTCGTCAAGAAGTTCTTTGACACGTTCCACATGTTCTGGTTTCACTGCAAGCATAAGCCCCACACCCATGTTGAAGATTTCAAACATTTCTTCATGTTTGATTTGGCCATATTTTTCAAGGGCTTTGAAATTGGAAGGACCGGGACTTTGCTTTCATCAATTTCAGCAGCCAAGTCATCTGCGAACATACGAGGTACATTTTCGATGAAACCACCACCTGTGATATGGGCAATTCCATTTACCAATCCTTCTTTGATGAGTGGCAAAGCCGCTTTGACGTAGATACGAGTTGGCTCAAGAAGAACTTCCTTGAGTTTCTTGCCTTCCAATTCTGGGAGGACTTCCTCACCTGTATAATCGGCAAAGACACGACGGACGAGCGAGTAACCATTTGAGTGGATTCCGCTTGAAGCAAGTCCAAGAAGGACGTCACCTTCAGCCACTTTTGAACCGTCGATGATTTGAGATTTTTCTGCAACACCAACAGCAAATCCAGCCAAGTCATAGTCGTCTTCACCGTACATACCAGGCATTTCAGCCGTTTCCCCACCGATGAGGGCCGCACCTGCTTGTACACAACCTTCAGCCACACCAGCAACGACTTGTTCTAGCTTAGCTGGTTCATTTTTCCCAGTCGCCACATAGTCTAGGAAGTAGAGGGGCTCTGCACCTGCAGCGATGATATCGTTGACACACATAGCCACACAGTCTTGCCCAATCGTATCATGCTTGTCGTACTTGATAGCAAGCATGAGCTTGGTTCCAACACCGTCAGTTCCTGAAATCAAAACTGGCTCTTTAACACCTGTTTTTGAAAGGTCGAACATGCCACCAAAACCACCAAGAGCTCCCATAACACCCGCACGCTCCGTACGTGCTACGTGTTTTTTGATGCGTTTAACAACTTCATAACCCGCTTCAACATCCACACCAGATTGAGCGTATGCATTTTTATTTGTCATTTGTTTTTTCCTTTTCCTTTCCTTCAATGGGGAATTTTATTTGTAAAAACTCGTTTTTTCTTCCAAACTTCTACGATATTCTTCTTCATAGTCATAGAGAGGAGTTGGATATTTCCCATCAAAGTAAGCGACACAGAGACCACCGTTCGGCGCATCTGTTTCGATGCCAATAGAATCAATCAAGCCATCAATCGAAAGATAGGTCAGGCTATCCGCACCAATGATTTGGCAAGTTTCCTCAACGGTATGATTGGCCGCAATCAGTTCCTGACGTGTCTGGATATCAATCCCATAAACATGGATAGGCAAGAGCAGGACTCCCGATGGCAACGTGTACTTCTGATGCCCCCGCTTCTTTCAAAAGTTGGACAATGCGACGAGATGTCGTGCCTCGTACAATGGAATCATCAATCATGACAACGCGTTTGCCTTTAACGACACCAGAAACAGCAGATAACTTCATCCGAACCCCTTGCTCGCGTAATTCTTGAGTCGGCTGGATAAAGGTCCGTTGGGTATATTGGTTCTTGATGAGCCCCATTTCATTTGGCAGACCTGATTCTTCCGCAAATCCCATAGCTGCGCTAAGAGAGGAGTTTGGCACCCCGACTACGATATCAGCTTCATACTTGAACTCACGTGCCAGTTGAGCTCCCATTCTCTTACGAGCCGTATGGACATTGACACCATGGATGTTAGAGTCGGGACGGGCAAAATAGATATACTCCATGGAACAGATAGCCAGCTGAGTATCGTTTGTATAGCTGTCATACTGGATGCCATTGTCATCAATAATGACAATCTCGCCTGGTTTTACGTCGCGAATCCACTCAGCACCGATTACTTCAAAGGCACAGGTTTCAGATGAAACCACTACTGCTCCATTAGCCATTTTCCCGATTGACAGAGGACGGAAGCCATTTGGGTCAAGCGCTGCAATTAACTTATCTTCAAACATCAAGAGATAAGCAAAACCACCTTTAACAAGACTGAGCGCTTCCTTGATTTTACCCATCAAGTTTGGATTGTGGCTACGGCGAATAAGGTGAGCCAAGATTTCAGAGTCAGAGGTTGAGCTGAAAATCGCTCCTCTTTGTTCCAATTCTTGCTTGAGCGATTCTGCATTGGTCAGATTCCCATTATGAGCCAAACCAAACTGCATATCGTGAAAGCGGAAAAGGAAAGGTTGGATATTGTCTACAGAAGCTTCTCCCGCAGTCGCATAACGCACGTGTCCAATAGCTCCAGTTCCTGTCAATTTATCCAAATTCGCAGGATTTTTGAAGACTTCTGATAAAAGCCCCATATCACGATGACGCTTCAATTTCCCTTGGTCATTGGAGAGGATTCCTGCCCCCTCCTGACCACGGTGCTGAAGACTATGGAGTCCAAAATAGGTCAATTTGGCAGCGTCTGGGTGACCCCAGATACCAAAAACACCACATTCTTCATTAAGAGATTTTACTTCGTATGTCATTTTATATACCTAATTTTTATTTGTGTATCATTCCTTAACGATACAAGAGCGGAATGATGCGGCAGAAGCTCGTTTCACTCGCAACAACAAATCATTTGCAACTGTCGTAAGTTAGATCTACTTGATTTTACATTTACTGATGATTCTCTATTAGAAAATCTGCAAAGCCTATTTCCCAGTAAAGTATTTAACCGCTGATGCAAAGAGATATTGGTCTTTATTTCCTGGAATATTTTGGAAAGACCGTCTTCGAAACGTTCTGAGTGTCCCATCTTACCAATAATTTGACCGTTCTTGCTTGTGATACCTTCGATCGCATTGACAGAACCGTTAGGATTGTATTTAGAATCCATGCTTGGTTTGCCTTCGAAATCAACGTATTGGCTAAAGATTTGACCATTGTCACGGAGCTCCGCAAATTCCTCAGCTGTCACGACAAACTTACCTTCACCGTGTGATACTGGGATGGCATGGATGTCACCAACTTTCACGCCAGCAAGCCATGGTGAGTTCGTGTTAACAATACGTGTTTCAACCATCTTAGCCACGTGTTGGTTGGCATCATTGTAGAAGAGGGTTGGACTAGTACTGCTTGCATCTTCAAAGTTACCATATGGAAGAAGACCTGATTTGACAAGAGCTTGGAACCCGTTACAGATACCGATAATCAAACCACCACCTTCGATGAAGCTATCGATGGCTGCACGTACTTTTTCATTGAGCAAGATGTTAACAATAAATTTAGCTGATCCATCTGGTTCATCGGCTGCTGAGAAGCCTCCTGCAAAGAAGATAATGTTAGCTTTTTCGATATTGTCAACCATGGTGTCAACAGACTTGACAATAGCTTCTTCGTTAAGTGTTACAAATGGTACCAAGTTAACTTGAGCACCTTCTTTCAAAGGCCTTAGCTGAATCGTACTCAGAGTTGGTACCTGGGAATACTGGGATGTAAACCACTGGTATCTCAACTGTTTCTTTAGCTTTGATCACAGCATCTGATGCCACCGCAGGTACTTCTTCCAACTCAGTTGCTTGTGCAAATTCCGTTGGGTAAACTTCTTCCAATTTACCTTGGAAGGCACTGTCAAGTTTGTTTCCATCAAGCGTTACATCATTGACAGTAAGTGTAAAGTCAACTGTTGTTTGTCCAATCTTGGCAACACCTGCAATATCTTCCGGAGATGTGAAGACGAATCCACCCAATTGAGCTGTTAGGGCAGTCTCAAGATTTTCAAGGGTTACAGTGGCACCAATATGGTTCCCAAATGTTGCAAGTGCAAGAGCTTCAAGGACACCTCCATATTTGACCGCTGATGCTGCTGTCACTTTGTGGTCAGCTTGGATGGCTTCAAATTTAGCAAAGTTAGACTTGATCAGATCAAAGTCAATTTCTTGGGCCAAAGCTTGACCTGGGATGTAATAGATATTTTCACCAGCAGCTTTAAATTCTGGAGAAAGGACCTTACGGCTATCTGCAGTTGTGACACCAAAAGCAACCAAGGTTGGTGGTACTGTCAATTCTTCAAAAGTACCAGACATAGAGTCTTTACCACCTATAGATGGCAAACCAAGTTGAATCTGAGCTTCAATTGATCCAAGAAGAGCAGCTACTGGTTGACCAAAACGCTCTGCTTGTTTATCCATACGCTCGAAATATTCTTGATAAGAGAAACGAGCCTTAGACCAGTTTGCACCAGCAGCAACCAAGCGAGCGGTTGCTTCGATAACCGCATAAGCAGCACCATGATATGGAGACCATTCTGCTACATAAGGGTTGAACCCTTGCGCCATGACAGAAGCAGTTGTTGTCACACCATGTTGGACTGGCAATTTCTGTACAGAAGCTTCAGTTGGTGTGATTTGGTAGCGTCCACCAAGTGGGTGATTGACTGTTGAACGACCAACTGAGCTATCAAAGATAGTTTGTAACCCTTTTTGACTGGCATGATTCAGGTCAGCCAAGACTTCAAGCGTATCTGCTTCAAGGGTCTCAGCAGATGTTTGACGTTCTTCTGGAAGCTTGACATCCTTGTCAACCACCTTAGCATTTACAACCACACGCACACCGTTTGTATCAAGGAAACGACGTTCCAAATCAACGATTGTTTCGCCATTCCAGTGCATAACAAGATTTGGTTTTTCAGTCACTGTCGCAACGACAACAGCATCAATATTTTCTTTATTACATTCAGCAACGAAGGCGTCTACATCTTCTGGACGAACCACTACAGCCATACGTTCTTGAGACTCAGAAATGGCAATTTCTGTACCGTTCAAGCCTTGATATTTCAATGGCACTTTGTCTAAATCAATTTCAAGACCATCTGCCAATTCACCGATAGCCACACAGACACCACCAGCACCAAAGTCATTTGATTTCTTGATCAGACGGGTCACTTCCCCATTACGGAAAAGACGTTGAATCTTCCGTTCTTCGATAGCATTCCCTTTTTGAACCTCAGCACCAGCTGTTTCAACAGATTCAACCGTTTGAACTTTAGATGAACCTGTCGCACCACCGACACCATCACGTCCAGTCTTACCACCGAGCAAGATAATCACATCACCTGCTTCAGGTTTTTCACGGACAACATTTTCCTTAGGAGCCGCACCGACAACGGCACCTAGCTCCATACGTTTAGCAATGAAACCTGGGTGGAAGTATTCACGAACATAAGTTGTTGCCAGACCAATTTGGTTACCATATGAAGAATAACCGTGAGCCGCGGTTTTAGAAATCACTTGTTGTGGCAATTTCCCAGCGCGAGTTTCTGAAATTGGAGCTGTGATATCACCAGCACCTGAGATACGCATGGCTTGATAAACATAGGAACGACCTGACAATGGGTCTCGAATGGCCCACCGATACAAGTAGCCGCTCCACCAAATGGTTCAATCTCCGTTGGGTGGTTGTGAGTTTCGTTTTTGAACATGAGAAGCCATGGTTCTTTGACACCATTGACATCCACCTCAATTTCAACTGAACAGGCATTGATTTCATCAGACACTTCCATATCATCTAAACGACCATTGGCACGTTCATAACGACCAAAAATAGTCGCCATATCCATCAAGGTTTGAGGTTTTTCGGTACGTCCCAACTCATCACGCATGGCAATATACTTGTCATAAGTCGCTTGCAATTGTTTTTCAAATTTAGAAGCTGAGAAGTCGATGTTTTTCAACTCAGTCTCGAAAGTTGTGTGACGACAGTGGTCAGACCAGTAAGTATCCAACACCTTAAGCTCAGTCTCAGTTGGCACACGTCCAATAGACTTGAAGTAATCTTGAATGAAAAGAAGGTCATCCACTTCCATGGCCAATCCTTGCTCTGCCTTATACTGTGCAAATCTTCTACCGTATAGCTTTCAAAGAAATCCAAGCTTGGAATGGTCTTGTCAGACTCAGAGAAATCCTGTTTCGCAATACCAACAGTGATATCTTTGAAACGAGAATCCACTGGGTTCAAAAGGTAGTTTTTGACAGCTTCCAATTCATTCGCATCAATATCCTTGTTAACCAAGTAAAGTTGCGCTGTATTAACTGTTACATCATTTGAACTACCCAACAACAGCAAAGCTTCTTGTGAAGATGCTGCACGTTGGTCAAATTGACCAGGCAAGCTTTCGATAGCAAAGAAAGCATATTTTTCAAGATCAGCCTTCACTTCAGCTTCATCCAAAACAGTATCCGTCACTTGCTCAGAGAAGATATGTTTTTCCGCACGCGCAAACAAGTCCTCTGCCAAACCAAAAACATCGTAAACCTGAACAATCCGAAGATCATTCAAGGTTTTCAACTGAAGATTATGCTGCAATTCTTTTACTAAAGAGTCCGATTTCACACGAAAATCAGCTTTTTTCTCAACAAAAATACGTTTATCCATTTTATTTCCTTTATTTCTATTCAAATAGGTTATCGAAGACGAAGGTTTTCCGTTTCAAACAAGTTACTTCAAGCCCTGCAATTTCTCTAATACAACCTTATATACATCCGTTAAACTGCCTAAATCTCTACGGAAAACATCCTTGTCCATATGGTGCCCTTCAGCATCCCAAAGGCGGCAGTTATCTGGTGAGAATTCATCTGCCAAGATAATCTTGCCATCCTTATCAAAACCAAATTCCAATTTGAAGTCAATCAAGCGAAGACCAATTTGTGCAAACCAATCTTTCAGCAATTCATTGATACGACGTGTTTCTTCCTTGATATAAGCAATTTGTTCATCATTGGCAATATCCAAGAACTTCACATGCTCATCATTGATAAATGGATCATCCAACTCATCGTTCTTGTAGTAAAATTCAACGATTGGAGTTTTCAGATCCAAACCTTCTTCAACACCGAAACGTTTTGAGAAAGAACCCGCAGTCACGTTACGAAGCACAACCTCCAAAGGAATGATTTTCACTTTCTTGTTGAGTTGTTCTGTGTCAGAAATACATTCGATAAAGTGAGTAGCTACACCCGCAGCATTCAATTTTTCAAAAATAAGAGACGAAATCTGATTATTGAGCACACCTTTCCCCTCTATGGTCTCTTTGCGAGCTCCATTCAACATAGTGGCCTGGTCCTTGTAGACCGACTTAATCACATTTTCGTCTTCTGTAGTATAGATATCTTTAGCTTTTCCCGTATAAATAAGTTTACTGGACATTTTATTGTTCGCCTTTCGCATTACTTTACATCATTCTAACACAACATACACTAAAAATCAAATATTAAACGAACTATATTTGATTTCATATCTGAAAAAGTACAGAAAAATCGCAAACGATTTTTCATTTGCGATTTTCTAAGATTGATTTGAATTAAAATGAGAACTTTATTCTTGTTTCAGAAGGAAAAATAAGTATTCAGAATCACAAAGTAGATATAAAAGAGTATCTTAAACTATTTTTCATTCTACTGCTAAATTCTCATACATTCTTTTCGGTAGGGTATGTCAACCTCACTATTACACACTACCAAAATCTTAATTGAACCAAATTATTACTACTAATTAATCAATTTGTCTTAATCAAGTAAGGAACTAATAAAAACTGCACTCCAAAAGTTAGATACAGAAATCTAATATTTAGAGTGCAACTCATTTACTTTATTTTTTATTATTAGTTATTCAAGGCTGCTGCCATTGTCGCTGCAACTTCAGCTTCAAAGTCATTTGCAGCTTTTTCGATACCTTCACCAACTTCAAAGCGAGCGAACTCAACTACTGAAGCGTTAACTGATTCAAGGAATGCTTCAACTGTCTTGCTGTCATCCATGATGTAGACTTGTGCAAGAAGTGTGTAAGCTTGGTCAACTTTAGTGTTGTCAAGCATGAAGCGATCCATTTTACCTGGAATGATTTTATCCCAGATTTTTTCTGGTTTACCTTCTGCAGCCAACTCTGCTTTAATGTCAGCTTCAGCTTGAGCGATAACTTCATCATTCAATTGTGCTTTTGATCCATACTTCAAGTGTGGGAGTGCTGGTTTGTTAACCATTGCACGGCTTTCGTTATCTTGGTCGATTACGTGGTTCAATTGAGCCAACTCATCTTTAACAAATTGCTCATCTAATTCTTTGTATGAAAGAACCGTTGGTTTCATCGCAGCAATATGCATTGAGATTTGTTTAGCAAGTGCTTCATCTCCACCTTCAATAACAGAGATAACACCGATACGTCCACCATTGTGTTGGTATGCTCCAAAGTGTTGTGCATCTGTTTTTTCAAGTAAAGCAAAACGACGGAATGAGATTTTTTCTCCAATAGTTGCTGTTGCAGATACATATGCAGCTTCAAGAGTTTCACCTGAAGGCATTGTCAAAGCAAGAGCTTCTTCGTTGTTAGCTGGTTTTCCTTCAGCGATTACTTTTGCAGTTGCATTTACCAATTCAACGAATTGAGCGTTTTTCGCAACGAAGTCAGTTTCAGCATTTACTTCAACCACTGCTGCAACGTTACCGTTCACATAAACACCAGTCAAACCTTCAGCAGCAACACGGTCAGCTTTCTTAGCAGCCTTAGCCATACCTTTTTCACGAAGCAATTCGATTGCTTTTTCGATGTCACCGTCAGTTTCTACAAGTGCTTTTTTAGCGTCCATAACACCAGCACCAGATTTTTCACGCAACTCTTTAACAAGTTTAGCTGTAATTTCTGCCATTTTGATTCTCCTATATTTTTTAAAAATAGGAGAGCCGGGCTAAGCCCCGCCCTCCTAGGTAATTACTATTTATACGAATTAAGCGTTGTCGCCTTCAACAACTTCAACGATTTCTTCGATTGAGTCTGCTTGAGCTTCTGAAGCTGCAAATTCTGCTTCAACTGCTGCTACAGCATCTTCACCTTGGCGACCTTCGATGATAGCGTCTGCCAATTTAGCTGTGATCAACTTAACTGCGCGGATAGCATCATCGTTAGCTGGGATGATTACATCGATATCATCTGGATCAGTGTTTGTGTCAACCATCGCTACAACTGGGATACCCAATTTTTTAGCTTCTTTAACAGCGATTTGCTCTTTATGTGGGTCAACTACGTACATTACATCTGGGATACGAGGCATATCTTCGATACCACCCAAGAATTTTTCAAGACGAGCGCGTTGTTTGTTAAGAAGTGCAACTTCTTTCTTAGGAAGAACGTCGAAGATTCCTTCTTCTTCCATGCGTTTGATTTCTTTCAAACGAGCGATACGTTTTTGGATTGTTCCCCAGTTAGTAAGGGTACCACCCAACCAACGGTGGTTGATGAAGTATTGACCTGAACGTTCTGCTTCTTCTTTAACAGCGTCAGCAGCTTGTTTCTTAGTACCAACAAACAATACAACTGCATCATTAGCTGCTGCATCACGCATAAAGTCGTATGCTTGGTCAGCGTATTTTACAGTTTGTTGCAAGTCGATAACGTGGATTCCGTTACGCTCAGTGAAGATGTACTTAGCCATCTTAGGGTTCCAGCGACGAGTTTGGTGACCAAAGTGTACACCAGCCTCAAGAAGTTGTTTCATTGAAATTACTGCCATGAGTATTTCTCCTTTTTTGTTTTTTCCTCTTCTCGATTTCAGCTTGCAAAACAACCCAAAGGCAACAGTTTCACAATTCATCAAGAATGAGTATTATCGTTCACACGACAAGTTTCATTTTATCATAATTGGAGCTTTATTTCAAGTAATTTTGTTATTTTCTCCTTATTAAATTACCAGTTAAAAGCTCTAAATTTAATGTAGTGGTGTTTATGCTATCTACTTCGAAGTTTCTTACGAATCTTATAAGCTAGATTAAACAAGAAATATAATGAACTAGTTGGGTAGTTAAACTCCCCAGTAAATTCCTCAATAGTGGGATTAAACTTAGATTTAAAATTAAATAATCCACCCTCTAAGTTGTTTTCAATTCCACCCATATTATGAGTCTCTGCCCCACGTTCAAATGAATGTTGAGCTGTCTCAAACCATGTAGGAATAGCAGGTTGATAGTGTCTAAAATCCTCATTCATTCCAGCATATAAGTTTTCTGAGGTTTTCCCAAATTCGATGGTCAAAGTTCCAGACAATGGGACGATACTGTCTCCTCTATCAATATGGTTCTTAAGAAAAGAAACCTCTTCCTCTAACCGTTTTCTCTCTTGCTGATTCTCTTTTATTTTGCCTTCTTTCGTTTTATCAGTAAATTTCTGCTCTATTTTAAGATTCTTTTCGAGTTGTTTTTCAACTTCTTTCAATCTATTAGGTAAATCTAAATAGCTTAGTGTGATAAAGGAGTGGTTAGGATAAGTAGTCAGTAATTTTTGATAATAATCTTTGCCTCGTAAACTAATGTTCTTACGAGACTCTGTTTTCTTCATTAAAAATGAAAATTCATCTAATAAATCAAGTCCGCCAAATTTCACTTCCAATCCTTTATTTCTTGCAGTTCGGATGGCCTGTCTAGTAGACTTAGAAAGTTGATCCAGTGAGAAATTTTCTTTATGAATATTGGCTTGAAAACGTGGTTGTATATTTTCTGCCATATCCTTTGTTAAGCCTGTCCAATAAACTTTATTTTTTTTCAGTTCTTCAACAATTTCTAAAGTCCTAGAATTTTGGACAGTTTCTTGCCCAATAAGACCTCTACTGATAAATAAACTTGGATCAAATTTAACCATTATTGCATGGCTTTTTTTAGCAAGTTTTTTCAACGTCAAAAGTACAAATTTCAGAAGTTCTTTATCTTCATAGTCAATTACAGGACCTCGTGGAATATAGAACATAGAAAGTCCTAATGGTAGCGGCTGAATTAAGATATTCGCTACTCCAACCAATTGATTATCTTTATAAAAACCAACTCTCTCATTCCCCCAAGTATCCTTTATCTTGGACCAATCACTACTCTGTAATAAATTTCCTTGAGGATGATTTTCTAAAAATAAATCCCACTCTTTGACATCAACATTCATTTTATAAGTAAACATAATTCCAGTACCAATTCCCTTTAGAAACCATTTTTTATTAACAAGCTACACTCGTACTAAATCTCTAAATTTCATCTAACTTTAACTAAATAATTATTAAGAATAGAATACAAAATAAGTTCAAGTAATTATATAATGAAATTTACTTTTCAGCACTATACAAAAGGTGAGATTAATAAAACCTCACCCTAAATTTAATAATAATCAGTATATTAGTTTGGATAAATGTATCTTACTGTACCACGTGATGCTGTAGGATTAAACCATCCACGATAATTTCCGATTGGTTGAGTTCCGCTACCATCATAGTTACATTCTGAAACTTGAATGCGAGTTGATGATTCAACTGCTGTAACAACTGCTACGTGTCCGTATCCTCCATCATCCCATGAAGCAATTGCTCCAACTTGTGGTGTAGAACCTGTACGGAAACCTGCAGCCGCTGCACTTGCAGCCCATTGACCACCATTTCCCCAGTAATCGCCAGCCCATGGTGCTAAAGTTTTTGCTCCCCATGTACATTGACCTACTGGATAACTTGAAGCGTTTGTACTATATGTAGGACGTTGGCTTACAGGAGTTGGTGCAGGTGTGTAACTTGAGTCATCATATGACGATGAACTTGAAGTTGCTTGTACTTGTGCAGCAAAAGTTGTATTTGCTGAAGCAGCAACTGTTTGTTGTTGACTTGCTTGTTTCGCTTTGTATGCTGCTTCTGCTTCAGCTGCTGCCTTAGCTTCTGCTTCAGCTGCTGCTTTTTGCTCTAACAAAGTAGCTTTTTCACTTTCTGCGGTAGCTTTTTCTGCTGCAAGATTCAACTCAGCGGCTTTCAATTCTGCCTGTTTTGTTGTCAAGGCTTGAGCGTCATCAGCAAGTGTTTGTTGGTTGGCAATAACTGTGTTGATTGCATCATTGTTTGCAACTTGTTTTTCAGAGATAGCTTTTTTATCTTCTTTTTGTTGTTGCAACATTTTATTGTTTGCTGAGACAATTTCACTCATAGCTGCTACACGAGAAATAGCTTCTGTGATTGAGTTAGAGTTAATAATTGTATTAATGTAGCTTGTAGCAGTTCCGTTAGTTTGTGCACTTCGAGCTTGGTTTTCAAGCGATTCATTACGAGCTACGATGTTTTTTGAAAGCTCTGTGATTTCACCTTCAAGTTTTTTAGACTCTTCTTGAAGTTTTTCATTCTCAGCTTGCAACTTTTCTTGTTCCGTTTGAATAGCTGTTACTTTAGTTTGAATCTCATCAACTTGTTTTTGAGCTTCCTTTTGTTGTGTTGTCAATTCACTAATTTTGCTATCTTGAGCAGCAATTTTTTCATTTGTTGTATTGGCTTGGACACTTGAAAGCACAGTTCCTTGTGAAACCAATACTGTACTTAATAAGAGTGATGCTAGAATTTTTTTCTTCATAGTGTAAATACTCCTTCTTTAAAAAGACAATACTAGTATATCAAAAAAAGGCCTAATAAATATTACGCCTTTATTACAGTTTTGTTTCTTTCTTATAGATATATTTTTTCAAAAATATATTGGAAAACTAACATCCATATAAAATTCAATATCATAGTAGGACCCAAACTATAAACTATAAAAACAGGTAGATTTTCTGCAGTCAATCCTACCACATGTGCTAGGATAAAGCTACCAAATTCAAATATAAAAGTCATCATTAAAACTGCTAGCAATCGAGTCCATCTATTTGACAAAATAACTGAGTTGCTTTTATATACGATTGCTCCAATAATCACAAAAAGAAGACTGGCTATCCCTATCAGATGGAAGAAATAGATATCGTATATAAGTCCTAGAACCAAGCAATAGGCCAAAAACAGATATTCTGATACTTCTATTGTCTCGAATAATAAGAAGATGAAGATAAAGTGGCTTACAATTTGAAGATGTGGAAAAAAGCTATTTACAAATTGCCCTAAGTGGCTATCTATTAAAATGATTACGGGCAAGAGCAAAAACATCCCTATTTGCTTAAAAAGTCTCATGATGGATTCCCCACTAACTCTACGACTTTAAGATTCATTGGATCAGCATGCATTTTAACCATAACTTCTCTTGTCAGATAATCATTGGTAGGGGTCACAGATACGACCTCTCCTACAGGAATGTCTGTGACATTGAAGTTCCCCAAACCTCCAGTTACTACTTTATCACCTTTACTAATATCCCCACTATTATTTAGCTGACTAATTTTCAGTAGTTCTTTTTCCTTTTCATAGCCAACGATAATACCATAAATACTACTAGATCCATGCTGAATTTTAACAGAAATTTTCTCTGTATTTTCAACATTTGTTAATAAATTGACCACAGTTGAGTTATCTTCTACGTTTTCAACGCTTCCAACCAATCCTCCACCAGAAACAACAAGCATATTAGTCGTTGCACCTTGTTGTGAACCAACATTAATTGTTAGTTCTTGTTTCCAAGTCGCAGGAGTTCTCATAATGACATCGGCAGCAATTAGTTTGGTCGCATTCAATTTTGACTTCATATCTAGTAATTGACGCAGTTGTTCATTTTCTTCTTTTAAGCGATCTGCTTCATTCTTTTCCTTTTCCATCTGATAGAATTCTTTTTTGAGAGTTTCATTCTCATTGTAAGCTCTCGTCAAATTTCCTAAATCTGACTTTGTAGATTCTAACCATTGAAATGGTTTTTGCACAATTCTATCTATCAGAGAAATGCCATCTCCAACTTTTGTCACAACTGTACTTGATTTCGTCATTACTAAAAGAACAGAAACTACTAACACAACGACAAATAGAACAATGATATATTTTGATTTTTTAAAACGGTTCATACCTCTACCCTATCTCATTCTATACTTCACTTTAGGATTTCAACAAAAATAGAATCAAACCCAACACACATACCAGGAGTAAGGCCACACTATCTTTATTCATCCAATTCAACTGCCGGTACTGACTGCGTCCGTTACCACCTTGATATCCTCTAGCCTCCATAGCTGTAGCAAGAGAATCCGCTCGTTTCAAACTAGTAGCGAATAAAGGAATCAAAATAGGAATCATAGCCTTAACTTTTTGGATTATATTCCCTTCTCCAAAATCAACACCACGCGCCTTTTGAGCGTTCATAATTCGAATCGTATCATCCATTAAGGTTGGTACAAAACGTAAACTCATAGACAACATGAGCCCGATTTCATGAACAGGAACCTTAAATCTTTTTAAAGGTCCAAGTAAGGATTCAACCGCTGTTGCCAAGCTCAATGGCATGGTTGTCAAAGTAAGCAAGGTTGAGAAAAAGATAATCAACACAAAACGACAAAAAATAATTCCTGCCTGCTCAATACCATAGCTTGTAATTTTTATAAATCCCATCTCGAACAAGACTTGACCACCAGAGATAAAGAACAGTTGAAAAAGGGTTGTAAAAGCAATCAGAAAAAACATAGATCGCAAACCTTTTATAAAAAAAGATAAGGGAACTTCTGATAAAACGACAAATATGCCTGTTGCAATGAAGAGTATGAGATTTGTAATTGGATTATTGGCCCAAAAAGCGATGATGATCAATAAAATCATTGCTACTAACTTACTACGAGGATCTAGACGATGAATAATCGAATTTCCTGGTATGTATCGACCTAAAATCATATTATCCATTGATAAACTCCTTAAACTCCTCTATCGTTATCGGCAATTGTTCGAAAAAAATTCCTCTGTCAACTAGCCTTTGAGCAAATCGTGTGATTTTAGGAACACCCAATTGGATTTTTTCCATAAATTCGACATTTTGAAAGACAAGACTTGGCTTCCCACCCTTAACTAGTTTCCCTTTTTCCATCACATATACTTGGTCAGCAAATTCGGCCACATCATCCATAAGGTGAGTTACTAAAACAATTGTTATGCCATCTTGATGAAGCTTTTTAAACAAGGCCATCAACTCTTTCCGACCAATTGGGTCCAAACCAGCTGTTGGCTCGTCTAAGACCAAAATGCTAGGCTCCATCGCCAAAATTCCAGCAATAGCAACCCGTCTCATTTGTCCCCCTGAAAGTTCAAATGGACTTCGTTCAAAGAGTGATTCATCGATTCCTACTAAAGCTAGTTTTTCACGCGCGATAGCTTCTGCCTCTTCTACAGAAACTCCAAAATTTTGAGGGCCAAAAGCCACATCTTTTAGGACAGTCTCCTCAAAGATTTGATTTTCTGCAAACTGAAAGACTAAGCCCACTTGTTTGCGAATTTGACGAATTTGCTTATTGACGGATGTTGATGTAATTAATGTATCAAAGACACGAACACTTCCCTTTGTGGGAACCAACAAACCATTCAAAAGTTGTAGAATTGTAGATTTCCCGCTTCCTGTATGCCCAATAATTGCTGTATAAGATCCATCCTCTATTGACAAATTAACATCGGACAAGGCAGCTGAGGCAAAGGGTGTTCCTTCCTGATACGTATAACTCACATTGTCTAGAATAATTCCCATAAAGCCTCCTCGAGCTCCTCTTCGGTCAGGTAGTGCTCTGGTAATTTCAAGCCACTAGAATGTAGAGATTCTTTTAATTGGTTAACAAAGGGTTGATCTAAACCAATTTGATCTAAATCTGACCTAGAAAATAGTTCTCTAGGAGTACTAGTTGATTCGATTTCTCCTTTTTTCATCACCAAAACACGGTCGCTCATAGCAACCTCATCTAAGTCATGTGTAATGGATATGACTGTCATTTGGTGATCTTGGCGAATCTTTTGGACAATCTTAATCAACTCTAGACGCCCCTCTGGATCCAACATGCTTGTAGCTTCATCCAAAATTAAAATATCTGGTCTCAAGGCGACAACGCCTGCAATGGCAACCCTCTGCTTCTGGCCTCCCGATAAGCGAGCTGGTTCCTTTTTAGAAAATTCTGCCATGCCAACCAATGATAAAGCTTCAGTAACTCGAACCTCCATCTCTTCAAGTGGAATCCCTTGGTTTTCTAGTCCAAAAGCAACGTCATCTTCTACGGTTGCCCCCACGAATTGGTTATCAGGATTTTGAAATACCATACCAATCTTACGTCTTTTTTCCCAGACGTTTTCCGGAGTTAGGCAATCACCGTCTATCCAAATTTCTCCAGATTCCGCTTCTAGCAAACCGTCAATCAAGCGAACAGTTGTTGATTTTCCACTACCATTATGACCAACGATAGACAACCATTCTCCACGTTTCACGTGAAACGAAATGTTATGAACATCATAGTGTTCTTGATCTGTCTGATATTGAAATGACAGATTCTTAATTTTAATAATCGATTCCATATCTAGCGAAAGGTTCCTTTAAACAAATACGCGCTTCCCTTGAAGTAATCATAACCAGAATAAACTGTAAAGAACAAAGCGATATAAAGAGTTATCTGACCAAGTAAATTCCAATGAAATAACAAGAAGATAATCGCAAACATCTGGCTAAATGTTTTGATTTTTCCTGGCATTGCTGCAGCTAAAACAGTTCCACCAGTTTCAACTAAGAGTAGTCGCAACCCAGTAACTGCAAGTTCTCGGCAAATGATTACAGCTACTACCCAAGCAGGAGCCATATTTAGACCTACTAGCATGATAAAGGCCGACATAACCAACAACTTATCAGCCATCGGATCCGCAAATTTCCCAAAATTGCTAACTACTTGCCATTTTCTAGCTAAATAGCCATCCAGATAATCTGTGATACTGGCAATGGCAAAAATAATTGCTGCTATTTTATGTAACACAGGAGACTGTCCAAATGATAGAAGGAGAACAAAAATCGGAATAAATAAAATTCTACCAAGCGTAAGTATGTTAGGAATATTCTCTTTTTTCATGTTATCCTTCCTTAATTTGAACTTAATTTCAATGTAATCCAGCCAGTTTGACCAGTTAATTTCGAAGTATCAATTTCCTGATTATCGATTTTGATTTTCACGCCTTTGACAACGCCTAATGTGATAGTTACTGGAGAGCCTTAGAAACTGTTGTTTTGGCCATCTTATTATTAGGCTCAAGAGTTGTTCCTCCAGCCAATTCAGTATCTGAAACACTAATCCAGCTTGTTGCATCCGTCACAGATAGTTGAAGTTCGGCAGTATCTTTAACAGTTTTATATTCTACCGATATAACATCTCCCTGACCAGAAACCGTTACAGTTGATGCGTCGCTCGAACTTGATGGGCTAGTGGTTTGATTGCTAGTTGTTGTTTCACTACTTGTTGCACTTGTTGTCGTAGTCACAACATTATAGTTGGCTGAAGTTGTTGCTGTCGGTTGTGTTTGAATGTAATTCCAAACATAATAAGAAACAAAAATTATAATAGATAAGGAGAAGAGAATAAAGTAAAACAGAGGGAGCAAGGAACGTTTCTTGCGATTAGAACGTCTACGACCTGATAGTTCTATCTCATCAACATCAACTTCCTCATAGGTAATCATACTCCCTGAATCATATGCATCTAAAACAAGGTTTTCATCCAACTCAACTGCCCAAGCATACTTCCTCAAAAAAGAACGTGTATAAAAAGGGCTTGGCAATTGGTCGAAATCATCTGATTCTAAAGCCTCAAGCAGATTCAGTTGAATGTCTGTCTTGCGCTGCAATTCCTCTAAACTCAAACCTTGGTTGATTCTTGCTAAACGTAACACTTCACCAATTGTTTTTTTTCTCATACTTACCATGCCTTCTTTCTAGTTTATTTTATATTTCGATGGCTATAGTGGAAAAATCGTAAATTCAACTATTTCACTATTATCGATAAAATGATGTCCTACCTCAAGAACATCATCCAAGGTCATTTCCTGTATAATCTTTGGTAAATCAAACAGGGTTGTTTCGTCAGAATGTGACTGATATTGGGTCGCAATAAATTCTAAAGAGTTCATACTATGGATAAATTCTCCATAAATTTCACTTTTGATTAAATCAAGATGTTCCTCTGATACATCCGAATCAGTAGCAAAATTCTGAATTGCCTTTCGGAATTGATGCGAAATAGCCACAGGTTCCTTTGTGTCCATAGTCAACATCAAAAAGTTAAAACGTCGATTGATCTCAACTTCTAAAGATAATGAAGAATCTAATTTCCCAGTTTCATACAAACTCTGAAATCTTTTAGAGGTCCAACCAAACATCATCGTAAATAACGCTCTTAATAGAACGCTATATCGATAGCAGTCCTGATGCCCCATATCAGAATTCGTTCGAACTCCTATTGCTAATTTAGGTGATGCAACATCCATACGAATGCTCTCAACCTTCTTTACAGGGTGTAAAGCGATTGGTTCTTTTGGATTTTGAACTATACAACCTCCAACATCCTTTTGCAAGAAATAATTCTGTACCAACTCTAAATCAAAATTCCCAACGAGGAAAATTTGGCTATTGACAGGAGTGTAAAATTCATCAAAATTGTCCCGTAGATCCTCTAAACTAATATCTTCTATCGAATCTTCAGTCCCAACAATATCTGAAGCTAGTGGAGTTGCCGGATATAGATTTGCAAGTGTTTTAAAGAACAAGCAAGAATCAGGATCATCCTGATACATTTCGCGTTCTTGTTGAATAATATCCTTTTCTCGTTCAACAGATTCTTCAGTAATGTTAAAGCTAGTAACAAGCTCGTCAAGCAAGTCCAAACACTCAGCGACATTGTCAGAGGTTGAAAAAAGATAACTTGTATTTGTAAGCTTGTAAAGGCGTTACTATCTGCACCTAATTTGGTAAATGCAGCCATGATATCTTCAGAATTTTCTCTTTCAAAAAGTTTATGTTCTAAAAAATGAGCGATTCCCTTAGGATATGTTTTCTTTTTACTATCTCTAGCTGTAAACTCAGTGTCAACTGAACCAACATAGACAGTTACTACACCATAAACTTCGTTAAAATCATTTTTAGGAAGTAAAGAAACTGTCAATCCGTTTTCTAATTTTGCTTGATAAAGAGTTTCCTTTACAGCAGGATAATATTTCTCTTGAAAAGTAACTCTAGTCATTCTGCTCCTTCCATAAAATAGATAGCCTGCAATTTCAAACTAGATGCTGCCCTACAGATTTCATCCTTGTCAACTTGCTCTAGTCTCTCTATCAAAGTATCCAGGTCTAAAACCGATTTACCAAAAAAGAGGCTTAAGTATTCTCTATCTATAATCGAATCTTGATTATCCTGACTCAACAACATTGTCCTACGAAGCATTTCCTTAGTTTGATTTACTTCAGCATCTGTAAATCTACCATTTTTTATAGCTAACAATTGATCATTCATCAATTTTCTTACCTTGTTTCGGTTTTGACGATTTATCCCAGCAAACAATCTTAAAAATCCACTAAAGAGATCTAAATGACTAGAAACAGTGTAGGACAACCCTTCCTTTTCCCTAACTTGGGTAAACAATTTAGAGTGCGGGAAAGCTCCCAGCAAACCATTCACAAGAAGCAAGGCCATCTTTTGATCATCTCCATAACCAATTGTGCTATGATAACCCATTTCTAGAATAGACTGACCCAGGTTTTTCCTAGCAATTCCTTCTCTAAGAACATTAGAATAACCTTGCTGATATTGAATGTTTACAGTTTCTTTACGACCTGTCAAGTTAAATTTCTTCAAGTTTTCTAAGACTTCAATTTCATTAAAATCACCTAAAAAGAATAAATCAATTCTATCTTCCTTCAGCATTTTTTGAAAACTTGAATAGCAAGATTTAGAAGTCTCTTCGGAAATTCTGGCAATTAAATCTCTAGGAACTAACTGCATTGATTCCTCTTGGAAAAACAACTGATCCAATTCTTTATGGGCAAAGAAGAAAGGATCCTCTAATTCTGATTCTAGTCTCGCCAACAATTGTTTTTTTTCAATTTCAAAGGCATTGTTCTCAAATTCATCTTCATTTGACAATGGATTAAATATGACTTGATACAATAATTCTAAAATCTGAGCAGTTAATACGTTTTTCTTACTTAAAAATTCATCTCGAACATAAGTCAAACTTACGTCTACTAAGTGACTTTGCCCCCTTCTATAAGCATGAGTTGACAAATCTGCTCCATACAATGCTGCCAGATGTTTTCTAAGAACCTGAGCAGTTGGATAGCCTTTATTAGCAGTTTCAAGCATACTGGCACTTAGCATGCGACCAGAAATTAAATCCAGAGATAATGGAGCTGTGAAACGCATGGTTATTTTATTTGTCTTAAACTTTTTAGATTGGATAAAATGCACTGCAATTCCAGGGAATAACTCCATCTTTTACCTCCTTTTACATAGAGTTCTATTATACCATGAAAACGAAAATTTTTCCTGTTCTCTTTGACTCTTTTGAAATTAAAATCGTTTTCATATCAGTAGTTTCTTCTCAACTATTTTGAGCAAAATATGGTATAATACCAAAGATTGAGGTGAACTATGGAATACAAATTATTTGAAGAATTTATTACTCTCCAAGCTCTTTTGAAAGACCTTGGTGTTATACAAAGTGGTGGCGCTATTAAATCTTTTTTAGTGGACCATCTTGTATATTTTAATGGGGAATTAGAAAATCGTCGAGGCAAGAAAATTAGAATAGGGGGATTCTATTGAAATCCCTGATTTAGGAACTCAAATTATTCTAGTTAAACCAACATCAGAAGAAATAGAGGAGTTTCGTCTAGAAAAACTTGAGAAAGAACGTGTAGCTAAGCTTGTCAAGGAAATGAATAAAAAGGTACAAAAAAAGCCAGCGAAAAAGAACCAGTCAACAAAAGCAAAACCTGCACCACGTTTCCCAGGTAGATAATTATGTGGTTGAAAAATCTATCCATTAAACAATTTCGTAACTATCATAATATCGAAATTGATTTTAATCCAAAATTAAATGTATTTGTTGGCCGAAACGCTCAAGGAAAAACAAATCTTCTCGAAAGTATTTACTTTTTAGCCTTAACAAGAAGTCATCGAACAAAGACTGATAAAAATTTAATTCAATTTGAAGAAGAACAACTGCAAGTTTCTGGAATCTTGCAAAAGAAAACAGCAAGCATTCCACTTGAAATTGACTTAACACAAAAAGGGCGAATTACTAAAGTGAATTACTTAAAACAAGCTCGCCTATCAGACTATATTGGTCATATGAATGTTGTCTTATTTGCCCCAGAAGATTTACAACTTGTCAAAGGCGCTCCGGCCATTCGTCGTAAATTCATTGACATAGAATTAGGGCAAATCAAACCAATTTACTTGTCAGACCTGTCAAGTTATAACCACGTCCTTAAACAGAGAAATACCTATCTCAAATCTACACAAAACATAGATGAGACTTTCCTAACTGTTCTTGATGACCAACTGGTAGATTATGGCTGTCGTGTAATGAATCATCGAGCTGACTTTATCCAGAAAATGGAACTCTTTGGCAAGAAAAAACATTTTGACATCTCAGATCAGTTAGAAGAGCTGTCAATCCATTATCAACCTTCTGTAAACTTTGTTGACAAGAAACATTTGGCTGAATCTTTCCATATAGCACTTCAAAAAAGTAGATCCAGAGATTTATTTAAGAAGAATACTGGAGTTGGTCCTCATCGGGATGATATGATTTTCATGATTAATGGAATGGAAGCAAGTTTTGGAAGTCAAGGGCAACATCGTAGCTTGGTGCTTTCTATAAAACTTGCTGAAATCGAATTGATGGAGAGCATTACCAAAGAATCTCCCATTCTTTTGCTTGACGATGTCATGAGTGAACTTGACAATACTCGTCAACTTAAATTATTGGAAACTATTTCTCATAACATTCAAACTTTTATTACAACTACTAGTTTAGACCATCTTCAAAACTTGCCTGATAACTTGAGCGTCTTTACAGTAGATAATGGTCAATTGACTGTGAATTAAACTTTACATCTTCGTAAAATAAAAAAATCTCCCGTTTAACAGGAGATTTTTTTATTACATTGAATAGTTTGGTGCTTCATTAGTGATTTGCACATCGTGTGGATGGCTTTCTTTTAGACCCGCACCTGACATTTCGATAAACTGAGCATTGTCATGTAATTCTTTTAAGTTAGCAGCACCACAGTAACCCATACCAGAACGAATACCACCAATCATTTGGAAAACAATATCAGCTGCTGCACCTTTATAAGCAACACGACCTTCGATTCCTTCTGGAACCAGTTTGTTTGCTTCATTGACAGAACCTTGGAAGTAACGGTCGCTTGAACCCTTCTTCATAGCAGCGATTGAACCCATACCGCGGTATGTCTTGAACTTACGCCCTTGGAAGATCTCAGTTTCACCTGGAGCTTCATCTGTTCCTGCAAACATTGATCCGAGCATCACTGCGTTTCCTCCAGCAGCAAGGGCTTTTACAATATCTCCAGAATATTTGATTCCACCATCAGCGATAATTGTTTTACCATATTCACGAGCAACTGCTGCTGCATCGTAAATTGCTGTTACCTGGGGAACTCCTACACCAGCAATAACACGAGTTGTACAGATTGAACCTGGGCCAATACCGACTTTAACAACGTCAACACCTGCATCATAAAGAGCACGCGCACCTTCAGCAGTAGCGATGTTCCCAGCAATCAGTGTACGGTCTGGGAAATGAGCACGAATTTCAGCGATTTTACGAAGTACACCCGCTGAGTGACCATGGGCAGTATCGATAACAATAGCATCAGCTCCTGCTTCAAAGAGGGCTTCTGCACGTTCAAATGTATCAGAAGTAACACCTACTGCACCAGCAACTAGAAGACGACCGAATTCATCTTTTGCCGCATTTGGGAACTCAATCACTTTTTCAATATCTTTAATGGTGATTAAACCAGAAAGACGACCCTCTTCGTCAACTAGAGGTAGTTTTTCAATACGGTGTTCTTGAAGAATACTCTCAGCAGTTTTTAAATCTGTACCAACCGGAGCAGTAACTAGGTTTTCACTAGTCATGTGTTTTGAAATTGGTTGGTTGTAGTCAGAAATGAAACGCAGATCTCGGTTGGTCAAAATACCAACTAACTTACGGTTTTCTAGAGTTTCAACCACTGGTATACCACTGATACGGTAACGGCCCATGAGTTCTTCTGCTTCAGCGATTGTATGTTCAGGAGTCAAGAAGAATGGATCAATGATAACACCATTTTCAGAACGTTTTACCTTACGAACTTCGTCAGCTTGTTGCTCAATAGACATGTTTTTATGGATAACTCCAAGTCCACCTGCACGCGCGATTGCAATGGCCATTTGGCTTTCTGTTACAGTGTCCATTGCAGCTGTAATAATTGGGATATTTAAAGTCAAATTATCTGCTAATTTTGTTGTTAAATCCGCATCATTAGGCAACACATGACTCTCTGCTGGAATTAGCAATACATCATCAAAGGTAAAACCTTTTTTCAAAAATTTAGTGTCCCAATTAGACATTGAAGTTTCCTCTTTTCTTTCTTTATTGAGCTAAACGCTTTTTGTATTGTATCTATCATACCATTCTATGAAAATTTGTCAATTAAATTTATAAGAGAATAAATAAAAGACTATCCCTCTTATTTTAAAGAAGAAATAGTTTTATAGTTCATATTTTATCCATTAGTGAAAGTAATTTAGACCCATTGCAGCTTTTACTTCTGATAGTGTTTGCCCAGCAACTTCTCGAGCTTTTTCACTACCTTTTTGGAGCATATTATAAACCTCACCCATATCTTTAGCATATTCTAGGCGACGTTCACGGATTGGACCAAGTTCACGTTCTAGGATTTCAAGTAGATAACGTTTGGTCTTAACATCACCAAGGCCTCCACGTTGATAATGTTCCTTCATTTCAGCAATTTCTTGAGCATCCTCAGGTCGACCGAATACGTCCAAGTAATGGAAAACCATATTTCCTTCAATCTTACCTGGATCCTCAACACGAATATGGTCTGGATCTGTATACATACTCATTACTTTTTTACGCAAAGTATCTGCATCATCAGCTAGGTAAATTCCATTATTAAGTGATTTCGACATTTTGGCATTACCATCAAGACCTGGTAAACGTCCCGCACCTTCGTGCTCAGGGTAAATTCCTTCTGGTTCTACTAAAACATCACAGTTATAGGCATGGTTGAAAGAACGCACAATTTCACGTGTTTGTTCAATCATCGGCTTTTGATCATTCCCTACTGGAACCAAGTTAGCCTTAAATGCTGTAATATCTGCTGCTTGCGCAACTGGATAAACTAAAAATCCAGTTGGAATACTTTCACCAAGCCTTTTTGAGCAATTTCAGTCTTTACGGTTGGATTTCGTTCCAAGCGAGCTAATGAAACTAGGTTCATATAATACATAGAGAGCTCTGCCAATTCTGGAATCTGGCTTTGAATGAAAATCGTTGCTTTATTAGGATCTAATCCCACTGCAAGATAGTCCAAAGCAACATTCCCAATAGACTCTACAATAGTTTGTGGATCTTTTGCATGGTCTGTTAGTGCTTGCTGGTCAGCTAAAAAAACAAACATGTCATATTTATTTTCTTCTTGTAGTAAGACACGATTTTTCAAACTACCAACGTAGTGCCCAATATGTAATTTCCCCGTTGGACGATCTCCTGTTAAAATAATGGGTTTACTCATCTTATTCTCCTTTGATATGGTCCTTTCAATTATAGCATTTTTTTAATAAAAAGACAGATAATTTTTTTATTGAAACAATAGAGATGTTACCCCTTTCAATCGTAAAGGGGTTGTCAACTTTGTTTACAAAAAATTGACAAATAAAAATTTGAATAATTGATGATTTTCTAGTAGAATTAGAGTATTACATATAATAGGAGAAAAACTTTGCTAACAGTATCTGATGTTTCACTACGTTTTAGTGATCGTAAACTTTTTGATGATGTAAACATCAAATTTACAGAAGGAAATACCTATGGTTTGATTGGTGCCAACGGTGCTGGAAAATCAACCTTTTTAAAAATCTTAGCTGGGGATATTGAACCGACAACTGGGCATATCTCTCTTGGACCAGACGAACGTCTTTCAGTACTTCGTCAAAATCACTTTGACTACGAAGATGAGCGTGTTATTGATGTTGTTATCATGGGTAATGAAAAACTATACAACATCATGAAAGAAAAAGACGCCATTTATATGAAAGAAGATTTTTCAGAAGAAGATGGTGTTCGCGCAGCTGAACTTGAAGGAGAATTCGCTGAACTAGGTGGTTGGGAAGCTGAGAGTGAAGCTTCACAACTCTTACAAAATTTGAATATTCCAGAAGAACTTCATTACCAAAATATGAGTGAACTAGCAAATGGCGAAAAAGTAAAGGTTCTCCTTGCTAAAGCCCTCTTCGGTAAACCAGATGTCCTTCTTTTGGACGAGCCGACTAATGGTCTGGATATTCAATCCATCACTTGGCTAGAGGATTTCCTAATCGACTTTGATAATACTGTCATTGTCGTATCCCACGACCGTCACTTCTTGAATAAAGTTTGTACCCACATGGCTGACCTTGACTTTGGAAAAATCAAACTCTATGTCGGAAACTACGACTTCTGGAAGGAGTCTTCTGAGCTTGCTGCTAAATTACTAGCAGACCGTAATGCTAAAGCAGAAGAAAAAATCAAACAACTTCAAGAATTCGTTGCTCGTTTCTCTGCTAATGCTTCTAAATCAAGACAAGCAACTTCACGTAAAAAAATGCTTGACAAGATTGAGCTAGAGGAAATTGTTCCTTCTAGTCGTAAATACCCATTTATCAGCTTTAAAGCTGAACGTGAAATTGGGAACGACCTCTTGACAGTAGAAAATCTATCTGTAAAGATTGACGGTGAAACTATTCTTGACAACATTAGCTTTATCTTGCGTCCAGGTGATAAGACAGCCCTTATCGGACAAAACGACATCCAAACAACTGCCTTAATCCGCGCAATCATGGGTGATATCGACTATGAAGGAACTGTCAAGTGGGGAGTTACAACTAGCCGGTCTTACTTACCAAAAGACAATTCAGCTGATTTTGCTGGTAGTGAATCAATCCTTGACTGGCTCCGTCAATTTGCAAGTAAAGAAGAAGATGACAATACCTTCTTGCGTGGTTTCCTAGGTCGTATGCTCTTCTCTGGAGACGAGGTTAACAAACCTGTAAACGTCTTGTCAGGGGGAGAAAAAGTGCGCGTGATGCTTTCAAAACTTATGCTTTTGAAATCTAATGTCCTTGTACTTGATGATCCTACAAACCATTTAGATTTGGAATCTATTTCAAGCTTGAACGATGGATTGAAAAACTTCAAAGAGTCTATCATCTTTGCCAGTCACGACCATGAGTTTATTCAAACTTTGGCTAACCATATCATTGTCTTATCTAAAAATGGTGTTATCGACCGTATCGATGAAACCTACGATGAATTCCTTGAAAATGAGGAAGTTCAAGCAAAAGTCAAAGAACTTTGGAAAGATTAAGTATAACTAAAAAACTCAGTTGGCTAAGCCAACTGAGTTTTTTATTAATTACTTGTAAATCATTCATTGTTTCACGTGAAACTTTTTTAATCTTCATCCATTTTTTTAGGTTGATAAGCTAGCATGCCTAATCCTATGAATAAAACTAAAGTTACGAGAAGGAAAATTACCTGATAATGAATATTCCCTGTCATAGAAATGGTTTGTCTCAATCCTGAAACTGAATAACTCATTGGTAACCAAGGATTGATAACCTTAAAGAAATCATTAGTCAAAGCAAGTGGATAAGTTCCTGCACTTGATGCTAATTGTAATAATAGTAAAATAAGAGAGAAGAAAGCACCTAAGCGACTATTCCATGTCGTTAACGCGGTCACCATAGACATAAAGGTCAAACTTGCGATGATGATTAAGAACAAGGTTCTCATTTCATGATTTGCCGTTAGACCGATAAGATGAACTCCTCCATAGACTAAGACAGCTGCTAAAACAGCTATAACTCCATTTATTTCGAAACGAGATTTAACCCAAGCCCAACGACTTTCAGGATGACGACCTGAAGGTAACTTAGCAAAAATCATATTTGTTGATAACGCAGCAACAAAGAGGGCTACAGATATCATATAAGGAGCCATAGCAATCCCATTTACAGGAACCTGATCATTGTCTGTTTTTGAAAGACTCAAGGGTGCAGATAATACTTCTGCGTTATTAGACTCTGTTGATGCTGTTTTTAGTTGATTGCTAGCACTATTTAATCCTTCTCCTAGTCCTGTAGCTCCTACTTGCAAACTTTCAATACCAGCAGTTAAAGTTGTTCCACAATCTGCTAGTTTTCCAGCGCCATCAGCAATTTTCATTGCTCCACTTTCCAACTGAGAGCTAGCTGAAAGCAATTGACTTGATTTATCTGTTAATTGACTAGAACCTAACTGTATTTTATTCAGTCCTGCAATTAAGTCTGAACTCTTACTATTTAATTGGCTAGAACCATATGAGAGTTTTTCGATACCTGTTACTAATTCTGGAGTTTCCAGCTAGCGAATCCAAACCAGTTGTCAAGGTTGAAGAGTTTTCTGTCAACTTACTTGATCCAGAAACCAATTGATTCAAACTTGTTGTTAAAGTTGTATTCTTTTCACTTAGTTGGTTTACACCTAAAGAAATAGTATCCAACCCTTTATTATAATCATTAACTCCATTTTCAATCGATTGACTTGCAGGAACTAACTGATTATCTACAGCATTTTGCAACTGTGTAAATCCACTTGACATAGATGTCAAGGAACTAGACGCCACAGGTAATACTTTATTTGCTTTAGTCTGTAAAGTAGAAAGATTAGAGACTGGTTGGTTTACACTTCCCAAATTTTCTTTTAAATCTCCTACCGTCGTTAAAATTGCTTTTGCTGACTCTATCGTAGAATTAGAATTATTTGAAACAGCTGCAGTCAGTTCTTGTTTCTGAGTATCAGTAAGAGATTGATAAGTTGCTGTTGCTTGAAGATTGGTAAGAGTTTTCTCTTGCTCTGTTTGACTATTAGTCACAATAGTTTGGACAAGAGTAGATATATTCGCTAAATCATTAGATATTGTACTTTTAAGTTCAGTATTATCTGAAATAGTTACAGCTTGAAGTGCTTTATTCAATTCATCTAAGCTAGTTGCTAATTGAGTGATTTCCTCTTTTTGTTGAGATGAAGTATTCAATTGAGTCGAAATTTCTTTAATTCCTTTATTTAATTGGGTAATACCGTTTCTCAATGTATCTGATTGACTAGATAATTGGTTTGCCCCAATAGATAGCTTGTCAACACCGCTTGTATAAGCATTGACACCAACTGAAAATTGATTGAGACCTGTATTCAGTTGCGAAACTCCTCCAGCATATGTCTTCATTCCAGTATTTAGCTGATTGACACCTGCTACTAATTCTGGAGTCTTAGAAGATAATTGATTAAGTCCAGTGTCAACCTGTGAAACTGCACTTGTATAGTTCTGTAAACCATCACTAAATGTACCTAAGCCACTATTCAGTTGCTTTACTCCTGTTACATATGTTGTCAACCCTTTTGTAAATTGATTTGTGCCATCAGAAAAGGTTAAACTTGAACTAGCTAAAGTATCAAGATTAGAAGACAATGTCTGACTTCCTACAGCTAACTGACTAGCCCCATTGGCCAATTGTTCACTTCCATCAGCTGCCTTCGTTAAACCAGATTTTAAATCTCCCATCTTTTGAAATAAAGCTTTCATATAGGATTCGGTTACATTAGCAGAAACATTTTGTTTTAACTGTATCATGGCAGAATCACTCATCTTACTTGCAATGAAACTATGCCCGCTAGAAGTTTGATAGTTAATATTCATTTGTTCTGGGTGATCTGATAGAATAGAAGCAGCTTTTTCAGATAAGTCACTTGGAAAAGTAACTACCATATAATAATCACCGTCTTCTAGACCCTTCTTACCTTCTTCTTCATTGACAAAATGAAAATCTAATGATTTGTTTTGCTCTAAATTGGACACCATGTCTTTTCCAATAGTCATTGTGTTTCCATTATAAGATGCTTCTTTATCATTATTAACGACCGCTACAGGCAACTCAGATAATTGGCCATATGGATCCCACATAGATGATAAAAATATGATGTTGTATAAAGCAGGAATAAGAGAAATCCCTATCATTACAATGATAAAGGTTGGTTTTTTAAAAATTGCTTTCCATTCTTTAAACATATTGTCTCCTTTTTTACACATATTGTCTAAAATTTTGATATAATAGATTATACATTAAAAATACTTATTTACAATTCAAAATCACTATATTTGGACACTACGTCTATTTTTGTTCATGAGGAGGAACTATGAAAGAGAGCAACAAACGCTTAAAAACTAAACGTACTATTGAGAACGCCATGGTTCAATTATTAATGGAACAACCATTTGATCAAGTTAGCACCGTTAAACTGGCAGAAAAAGCTGGAATTAGTCGCTCTAGTTTTTATACTCATTACAAAGATAAGTATGATATGATTGAACAGTACCAAAGTAAGCTTTTTCATACCTTTGAGTATATTTTTCAAAAACATGCAAATCATAAAAGAGATGCTATTCTAGAAGTGTTTGAATACTTAGAGTCTGAACCTTTACTAGCTGCTCTTCTATCTGAAAATGGTACAAAAGAGATACAAAACTTTCTGAGAAATAAACTTCACATTATGCTTAGCACTGACCTCCAAAAACGCTTTATGCAATTAAATTTAAACAATATTGAGTTAGAGTATAGCAGTATTTATCTAACAAACGCACTATTTGGTGTATGCCAAACCTGGATTGCTCATGGAAAAAAAGAAAGTCCACAAGAAATGACAAACTTTCTTATGAAAATGTTGGGAGATGCAAATTAGAGACAAAAAAAGAACACCAATGGTGTTCTTTTTGTTTAACTCCGCCAGTAGGACTCGAACCTACGACATCATGATTAACAGTCATGCGCTACTACCAACTGAGCTATGGCGGATAATATAGTCCGTACGGGATTCGAACCCGTGTTACCGCCGTGAAAAGGCGGTGTCTTAACCCCTTGACCAACGGACCATCTATCTGTAGCAGATATAACCATTATATCAATTTCTTACTAATTGTCAATCACTTTTTAGATTTTTTCTCCAGAATATCTCTTAATTTCCGTACCTTTAGACGGGTAATTGGACAACGATGATCCTCATAAAAAACCACTTCTAAATTTTTTTCGATCAATTTCCCTAATATTTCCTACATTGACAAGAAATGATTTATGAGCAGAATAAAATCTTTGAGTATCTTTATCTTTTTCTTGAATATCCGCCATAGTACCATAAAATTCTTTGGCAAAATTCTTACCAATAATTCTTAACTTATGAGATACTCCTGTTGTTTCAATATATAAAATATCATGGTAGGGAATTTTTAAATCATTTCCCTTGTAATTATAGTCAAAATAATCCACAACATCTTTATTTTCAAGCAGCATACTTTTGGTATATGAGATACTCTGTTCGATACGTTTTTTAAATAATTCATCATTGATATCTTTATCAACAAAATCCAAGGCTGATACTTGATATTTGTAAGTTAAGGTAGCAAATTCTGATCTACTAGTGATAAATACGATAATTGCATAGGGGTTGTGGCGACGAATAAACTGTGCTACCTCAAATCCTTTTTTCTCAACGCCATGAATATCAATATCTAGAAAATAAAGCTGGTTTACTTCATCATTTTCGATATATTCCTTAAATTCTCGTTCTTTACCTGTTGTTTTATAAGAAATAGGAATATTCAATTCCTTTGAAATTTCATCCAAGGTTCTTTCTAATCTGACTTGATGCTGAATAACATCTTCTAAAATTAATACTTTCATTCAAACTCTCTCTTAAATCTAATAATCTGTCTAAACTTACTATCTTCCATCTCTGTCTCTAAAATGATATTTTCATACTTATCCAAAATCTCTTTGACATTATTAAGGCCAATTCCTCTATTTCTACCTTTAGTAGAAAAACCTAGTTCAAATAAGTCTTCTGAAGGCGTCATAGTATATTTACACGAATTTTGAATCACGATAACTGTTTCCAAATCCATCTTAATCACTGCAACCTCCATTTGTTTCGAGTAACTTTCTGCAGCACCTTCAACAGCATTATTCAATAAAACGCTCATAATACGCACAAGATCAAGTAAATCAATTGACAACCTTGTGATAATATCCTTTACTTCTAGTGTAAACTCTACGTCCTTATTTCTTGCATATACAATGGATTGTGCAATTAAACTTCTTAAAGCTGAATCTTCTATATTGTTTAAATCAAAGTATGTATACTTATCTGAACGTAATTTGATTAGCTTTGACTAGAACTTGATTGTAAATTCTGTCAATTTCCTGTAAATCTTTACTGTCAATCGCCATTTGCATACTGACAAGCATCCCTGCATAATCATGACGAAAACCACGGATTTCATTATACAAAGCCACAATTTCATCTGTGTAAGTCTGTAAATGTTCTTGTTCAAATTTTTTCTGATTTAGAGCAATTTCTCTTTCAACTTGGACCTTCTTGGCATTCATTGCAAAGAAGATTAGTAATAAACAAATAAAGACAATTGTTGCTAAAATACTACCAAAACTATTTAAATGAGGAAAAATACTGACAATATCTGAAATAAACAGTACAGTATGTAAAATAAAGCAAGAAACTATAACTTTTTTTAAAAAAGTATAGAGATAGTCTTTATCGAAATATTTAAGTTCTAGGTTAAAAATAGGTAATAATTTTTATCTATTACAAAAATAGGAAATTAAATTAATGATGAAAAAAAGAATAATCTTTCATGTTGTTCTACAAGTAAATCCCCTGTAATAGATGATAGAGTAACAGACAAAAAAAGTATGAGCACTTTGATACAATAGTGAAATAATTAAACTTAAAAATATATTTTTTGAGGAGTCATACTTTTTAAAAAATTTAAAATAGCAATAGAATAGAATTGGATAAAAAAATTCTTTAAAGTATAATGTAAAATGAGTATTAATTTATCAGAATCTATAAAAGAAAATATAAAGGCATAAATTAGTTGAAATACAAAGAATAGAAAACCCAAAAATATAACTTTCTTTTTTTGAAATTTCACAAATTCGACTATAAATTTTACTGATAATAACACAAGTTAAGAATTCATCTAATATTCCTACTATAATGTCCATTTTATACTCCTTTTTTTCTCCTAAAAATAGGAATGTGTTTGAAATCCTCTTTTATCTCCACCTCGAATCTCCTACAATTCTACCTCTATTCTAATTTAACTGTGTTTTTCATAATAAAGTCTCCTGTATTGTTTTTCTTATAAACTAACTTACAAACCTATTATACAAAACGGAGTTTATTTTAAAACAATTCATTCTCAACTGCACATTTTTATGCTTGAACTGTCATTTTTTACAAAAAACGCTGGGTTTCCCCAGCGTTACATCTAGTATATGATCCCAGCAGGATTCGAACCTGCGACCGTTCGCTTAGAAGGCGAATGCTCTATCCAGCTGAGCTATGAGACCTAACTAGTTTATCTTATCAAAATAATCGAGATTAGTCAATCCTATTTATGATATGGAGAACCTTGTTGGATGGTAAAAGCTCGGTATATTTGTTCTGTCAGAACAAGACGCATTAATTGGTGAGGAAGAGTTAAACGACCAAAACTAAGGAATAGATTCGCACGCTTTTTTACTTGAGGAGAGAGACCTAGGCTGCCACCAATAACAAATGTTAAGGTTGAATAACCATTAATAGAAGCTTGTTCTAGTTGTTTACTGAATTCTTCAGAAGAGAGTGTTTTCCCTTCAATAGCTAAAACAATAACAAATTCTCTATCCCCGATTTTGGAAATAATTCGATTCCCCTCTAATTCCAAGATTTTTTCATTTTCAGAATCACTGGCACGATCTGGTGTCTTTTCATCAGCTAATTCAATCATTTCTACGGTAGCAAATCGAGATATTCTTTTAGAATATTCTTCAATTCCATCTTTGAGATACTTTTCTTTTAGTTTTCCAACCGTTACAATTTTAATTTTCATACTTCTATTTTATCATAATCGCATTCTATTCACATCTTATTCACAAATAAAAGAGGAGAAAATAGCAATAAATTCACAAGTTTTTAACAGTTTTCCACAGATTGTTGAAAACTAAAAAATTTTAAGCATAAATTAAGTTAGTAATTTTATACTTTTACTAACTTAATAAAATATGGAGGATTGTATGAAACACTTACATAATTTTTCGAAAAAGATTGGGAAACTTTTACTCATTGTTCTTGTTGGTTTTTTTAGTGGTATTTTAGGTAGTCTGGTAATTCTTCAATTCAATCAAAAACAAGAAATCACAAAACAAAATAGTACAGGAATCACTCAAACAGCTGTAAAAAATGAAAACTCAACTACACAAGCAGTTGATAAAGTTAAAGATGCTGTTGTATCTATTATCACTTATTCAGGAAACTCTCAAAATAGTTTTGTTGGAGCTGATGATACTGATATAGATTCAAATACTGAGCAAGTTAACAGTGAAGGTTCTGGTGTTATTTATAAAAAAGAAGGTGAATCTGCCTATTTAGTTACTAATACTCACGTTATTAATGGCGCTAAAAAAGTTGATATTCGTCTAGCAGATGGAACAAAAGTCCCAGGTGAAATTGTTGGTTCTGATACCTATTCTGATATTGCAGTAGTTAAAATCTCTTCAGAAAAAGTTTCTACAGTTGCTGAGTTTGGTGATTCAAGTAAATTAGCTGTTGGAGAAACAGCTATCGCAATCGGTAGTCCTTTAGGTTCAGAATATGCAAATACGGTTACTCAAGGGATTGTATCAAGCTTGAACAGACATGTTTCTTTGAAAGCTGAAGATGGTCAAGCCATTTCAACGAATGCTATCCAAACAGATACAGCTATTAACCCTGGTAACTCTGGAGGTCCTTTGATTAATATCCAGGGACAAGTTATCGGTATTACATCAAGTAAAATTGCCTCAAATGGTGGAACATCTGTAGAAGGCCTTGGTTTTGCTATTCCTGCAAATGATGTTATTAATATTATTAAACAATTAGAAAAAGATGGAAAAGTAACTCGACCAGCGCTTGGTATCCACATGGTTAACTTAACAAACCTCAGCACAGCTGACCTTCAAAAATTAAAACTTCCTGACAACGTTACTTCTGGTGTAGCTGTTCGTTCTGTTCAAAAGAACATGCCTGCAAATGGACATTTACAACAGTATGATGTCATCACAAAAGTAGATGATACCAAGATTTCATCTACTACTGAATTGCAAAATGCGCTTTACAGTCACTCTATTGGAGATGAAATGACTGTAACTTATTACCGTAATGGTAAAGAAGAAAAAACTACAATCAAACTAGATAAGAGTACAAGTGATTTAAATCAATAGTTTACATATTTGTAAATCTACTTTACAGAATATCAAAGATGTGATACTGTAGAAATATGGAAGAATTCAAATTAATTCGTATCAGTGATATTCAAAAAAATCCCTATCAACCTCGTAAAGAATTTTCAAAAGAAAAGATTCAAGAACTTGCCCAATCTATTAAAGAAAATGGTTTAATTCAACCCATTATTGTCCGTCAATCTCCAGTTATCGGATATGAAATCCTAGCTGGAGAAAGACGGTATCGGGCATCGATAGCAGCTGGGCTATCAGAAGTTCCTGTAATCATCAAAAAATTATCTGATCAGGATATGATGGTTCACTCAATCATTGAAAATTTACAACGAGAAGACTTAAATCCGATTGAAGAAGCAAAAGCTTATCAATCTTTAATTGATAAAGGATATACTCATGCAGACATTGCTGAAAAAATGGGGAAATCACGCCCTTATATCACTAATCTTGTTCGATTGCTAACGCTCCCTAATTTTATTTTAAAAGAAGTAGAAACTGGAAAATTGTCTCAAGCACATGCTAGACTTCTAATCCAACTACCTTTGAAAGAACAAAAAAATTTACTCAATCGCATTCAGAAAGAGGATTTATCAGTTCGGCAGGTGGAACATCTACTTAAAGAAGAAAAAAATAAGAAGAAAAGCAAAGAAAAAAATCACTTTATCAAAGAAGAAGAAAAAAATTTGAAAAAATTGTTGGGATTAGATGTCCAAATCGTCCTTCAAAAAAAAGAGGCAGGAAAAATAACTATCTCTTTTCATAATCAAGAAGAATACCAACGTTTTATTAACAGCCTGAAATAAGGCTGTTATTTTATTTTTCTAAATTCACATATTTATCCACTGGATTAGTATAGAAAAAGTCTATTAAATCAAAATCTAGACCTTTTATCCACAAGTTGTGGATAAATCTTTTAAACATTGTGGATTGTTTTTCACAAGTTGTGGAAAAAATGCTTGCTATGTGATAAAATAGTGTTTAAGATTACACCATTTAGAAAAGGAGGAGTTTGTTGTTGAAAGAAAAACAATTTTGGAATCAGATTTTAGAATTAGCTAAAGAGAGATTGACACGATCAATGTTTGATTTCTACGCAACACCTGCTGAATTAATAAAGGTTGAGGGAAATGTAGCTACCATATTTTTGCCAAGATCTGAAATGGAAATGGTTTGGAGTACAAAACTCAATGATATTATTGTAGCTGTCGGTTTTCAAATCTATGACACTGAAATAAAAGCTCAATATGTATTGACTAAAGAAGATTCTAATACCTCCGATATAGCAAGCAATGTTGAAAACAGTAATCATCAACAGGAAGAAATTAAAAAATCTATACCCTATTCAGAAACAGGATTAAGAGACATCTATACTTTTGATAATTTTATCCAAGGTGATGGAAATATTTGGGCTAAGTCTGCTGCTTTAGCCGTCTCAGAAGATCCTGGACTAACTTATAATCCTCTGTTTATATATGGGGGACCTGGTCTAGGGAAAACTCACTTGCTCAATGCTTTGGGTAATGAAATTCTCAAAAAAAATCCTAATACGCGTGTAAAATATATTCCTGCTGAAAGCTTTATTAATGAATTTTTAGATCATCTAAGACTCAATGATATGGATAATTTTAAAAAAACCTATCGAAGTATAGATCTCCTTCTTATTGATGATATTCAATCTCTCAGTGGAAATAAAGTGCAAACTCAGGAAGAGTTTTTCAACACATTTAATAACCTTCATAGTAATAATAAACAGATCGTTTTAACGAGTGACCGCAGGCCAGAACAACTGGAAAATCTACCTGAGCGTCTTGTCACGCGCTTCTCGTGGGGATTAACAACGGATATTACTCCACCTGATTTTGAAACTCGTATCGCTATCCTAAATAGTAAAACAGAGGATTTAGATTATCATTTTCAATCTGACACAATCGAATATTTGGCTGGCCAGTTTGATTCAAATGTACGTGAATTAGAAGGTGCCCTCAAAGATATTAGTCTTATGGCTAAAGTCAAACAAATCAACACTATAACTGTAGATATTGCATCTGAAGCTATACGTGCTCGAAAACAAAGCGTCAGCACCATGATCGTCATTCCGATTGAAAAAATCCAAGAGGAAGTCGGAAAATTTTATGATGTGAGCGTTAAGGAGATGAAGGGAACTAGACGTGTTCAGAATATTGTTCTAGCTCGCCAAGTTGCTATGTACCTAGCTAGAGAATTAACTGATAACAGTCTTCCAAAAAAATCGGAAAAAGAATTTGGTGGTAAAGATCATACAACCGTCATTCATGCTCATGCAAAAAAATCAAATCTATGATTGAAACTGATGATAAATTACGTATAGAAATCGAAACCATCAAAAAGAAAAATCAAATAACTTGTGGATAAGTGTTTAAAAATTTTACTGATTTATTAACAAATTTTTAAACAAGTATAACTTATTGATTTTTTTCTAAACTAAACTTGGTTTTCCACAGATTTCACACAGCCTACTATTACTATTAACCTTCTAATAATAAAAAAATAAATAAAGGAGATTCCATGATTCATTTTTTTCTATTAATAAAAAAATTTATTCCTGCAATCATTAAATATTACAAAACGTGCTATTAGTTCAAAAAAATGCTATTCCTGTTTTATCAACTATTAAAATTGATGTGACTAACGAAGGAATTACATTAATTGGATCAAATGGTCAAATTTCAATTGAGAATTTCATTTCTCAAAAAGATGAAAATGCAGGTCTTTTGATTAACTCTTTAGGATCAATTCTTTTAGAAGCTTCTTTCTTTATCAATGTTGTTTCTAGTCTTCCAGATGTGACTCTTGATTTCAAAGAGATTGAACAACATCAAATTGTACTAACAAGTGGAAAATCAGAAATTACTCTGAAAGGAAAAGACAGCGAACAGTATCCACGTATTCAGGAAATTGCAGCAAGTAATCCTCTAGTTCTTGAAACAAAACTTCTTAAGAAAATTATCAATGAAACTGCTTTTGCTGCTAGTGTACAAGAAAGCCGTCCTATTTTGACTGGTGTTCACTTTGTTTTGAGTAATCATCAAGAATTAAAAACAGTAGCAACAGACTCACATCGTCTCAGCCAGAAAAAATTAACTCTTGAAAAAAATAGTGATAATTTTGATGTTGTTATCCCAAGTCGCTCTCTACGCGAATTTTCAGCTGTTTTTACGGACGATATCGAAACAGTAGAGATTTTCTTCGCAAACAACCAAATTCTCTTTAGAAGTGAAAATATTAGCTTCTATACACGTCTCTTAGAAGGTAATTATCCTGATACAGATCGTCTGATTCCAACAGATTTTAATACGACAGTGACTTTTGATGTTGTGAATCTACGTCAATCTATGGAACGTGCACGTCTCTTATCAAGTGCTACTCAAAATGGAACTGTAAAATTAGAAATCAAACAAGGAGTAGTTACAGCTCATGTAAATTCTCCAGAAGTTGGTAAGTAAACGAAGAAATCGATACAAATGCTGTATCTGGTGAAGATTTAACTATTAGCTTTAACCCAACTTACTTGATTGAAGCACTAAAAGCCTTGAATAGTGAAAAGGTAACAATCAGCTTCATTTCAGCGGTTCGTCCATTTACCTTGGTACCAGCTGATACAGATGAAGATTTCATGCAGCTGATTACACCAGTTCGTACAAATTAAGTTAAAGAGGTTGAGCCTAGCTCACCTCTTTTATGATATAATCAGAAATATGAAAAGGAGAGTAGTATGTATCAAGTTGGAAATTTTGTTGAAATGAAAAAACCACATGCTTGTACAATCAAGTCTACAGGTAAAAAAGCGAATCGTTGGGAAATTACACGTCTAGGTGCAGATATCAAAATAAAATGCAGTAATTGTGATCATGTTGTCATGATGAGTCGCTATGATTTTGAAAGAAAAATGAGTAAAATTATCGACTAATGCAAGGAGTTAGAGGGTTAGCAAGTTTTCCCTTTTTGTGTTATAATATTGAAGATTGAAATGTGAACGGAGAATGAGAAATTATGGCTTTAACAGCAGGTATCGTGGGTTTGCCAAACGTTGGTAAATCAACCCTATTTAATGCAATTACAAAAGCAGGAGCAGAGGCTGCAAACTATCCATTTGCAACTATTGACCCAAACGTTGGGATGGTAGAAGTTCCAGATGAACGCCTCCAAAAATTGACTGAAATGATTACTCCTAAGAAGACAGTCCCAACAACCTTTGAATTTACAGATATTGCAGGGATTGTAAAAGGTGCGTCAAAAGGAGAAGGTCTCGGTAATAAATTCTTGGCCAATATCCGTGAAGTTGATGCCATTGTCCATGTAGTTCGTGCCTTTGATGATGAAAATGTCATGCGTGAGCAAGGTCGTGAAGATGCTTTTGTAGATCCATTAGCAGATATTGATACCATTAACCTAGAATTGATTCTTGCTGACTTAGAATCTGTTAATAAACGCTATGCGCGTGTGGAAAAGATGGCACGTACGCAAAAAGATAAGGAATCAGTTGCAGAATTTAACGTTCTCCAAAAGATTAAACCTGTCCTTGAAGACGGTAAATCAGCTCGTACTATTGAATTTACAGATGAAGAGCAAAAGGTTGTCAAAGGTCTTTTCCTTTTGACCACGAAACCAGTTCTTTATGTAGCTAACGTTGATGAGGATGTGGTTGGAGACCCAGAATCTATTGATTATGTGAAGCAAATTCGTGAATTCGCAGCAACAGAAAATGCAGAGGTAGTGGTCATTTCTGCGCGTGCGGAGGAAGAAATTTCTGAATTAGACGATGAAGATAAAAAAGAGTTTCTTGAAGCTATTGGTTTGACAGAATCGGGTGTGGATAAGTTGACTCGTGCTGCTTACCATCTACTTGGACTTGGAACTTACTTCACAGCTGGTGAAAAAGAGGTTCGTGCTTGGACCTTTAAACGTGGCATGAAAGCTCCTCAAGCAGCTGGAATTATCCACTCTGACTTCGAAAAAGGCTTTATTCGTGCAGTGACTATGTCTTATGATGATTTGATTAAATACGGATCTGAAAAGGCTGTAAAAGAAGCTGGACGCTTGCGTGAAGAAGGAAAAGAATATGTCGTTCAAGATGGCGATATTATGGAATTCCGCTTTAACGTATAATCAACATTTTTAATAGTGTCAATTAGGTTGGAAAAAAATTCCAACCCTTTTGGCTTTTGAAAGGAAATTTAAATGACAAAATTACTTGTAGGATTGGGAAATCCAGGGGATAAATATTTTGAGACAAAGCATAATGTTGGTTTTATGTTGATTGACCAACTAGCAAAAAAACAGAATGTATCTTTTACACACGATAAAATATTCCAAGCTGAATTAGCTTCATTTTTCCTTAATGGTGAAAAAATTTATCTAGTGAAACCAACAACTTTTATGAATGAAAGTGGGAAAGCAGTTCATGCTTTATTAACTTATTATGGTTTAGATATCGAAGATTTACTGATTATTTACGATGATCTTGACATGGAAGTAGGAAAAATTCGACTTCGCGCTAAAGGATCAGCTGGCGGCCATAATGGTATCAAGTCAATTATCCAACATATTGGTACACAGATTTTCAATCGTGTAAAGATTGGTATCGGTAGACCTAAAAAAGGAATGTCTGTTGTTCACCACGTTTTGAGTAAATTTGACAAGGATGACTATATAGGTATTTTACAGTCTATTGACAAGGTTGACGATGCTGTAAATTATTATTTACAAGAGAAAAACTTTGAAAAAACAATGCAGAAATACAATGGGTAAAGAAATGTCATTAATCGAATTCTTTTTAGAGAATAAACAAATCCTGTCTTGGCATGAAAATTTAACACAGAAGCAAAGACAATTACTATTAGGATTTTCTGGATCAGCAAAGTCTTTAGCTATTGCAAGTAGTGTTAAAAGTCAGAACAAGATTTTAGTAATGACATCTACTTATGGAGAAGCTGAGCGTCTAGTAAATGATTTAATTTCTATCCTGGATACTGATATGGTTTATCCATTTTTAGTAGATGATTCACCAATGGTAGAATTTTTAGTATCGTCTCAAGAAAAGATTTTTTCGCGAATTGAAGCCTTGCGTTTTCTAAGAGATAAATCTCAAAAAGGAATATTAGTTTGTAACATGGCAGCTAGCCGTTTATTCTTACCAGATCCTCAAGTTTTTGATAACAGTGTGTTAAAACTTGAAGTTGGCGAAGAATGTGAACAAAGAGAATTAAAAAATCAATTGATTTCACTTGGTTATAAAAAAGTTACTCAAGTTCAAAGTCAAGGCGAATTTAGTCTTCGAGGGGATATTTTAGATATTTTTGAAACTTCGCAACTATCTCCTTACCGAATAGAATTTTTTGGTGATGAAATAGATGGGATTAGAGAATTCGACGCAGATACACAATTATCAAAAGAAAGTCAATCTCAAGTCTTAATCTATCCAGCTAGTGACATTTTATTAACTGCTGAGGATTACAATCGTGGTCAACAATTCTTAGAACATGAGATTGATAAAACTATTTCACCTACCTTAAAGTCGTACCTAGAAGAAGTTTTTAGTTGTGCGAAAGAGCAAGTTCTTCATGCTGATATTCGTAAATTTTTGTCTGTTTTTTATAAAAAACAGTGGACCTTGATTGACTACTTGAACCAAGCGCCTATTATCTTTGATGATTTTCAAAAAATCATGAATCAGTATGATATTTTTGATAAGGAAACAGCTAGCTACTTTACAGAGGATTTACACAATAGTAAAGCTGTATCAAGTTTACAATATTTTGCTGATTTAGAAAGTCAGTTAAAAAAATATTTACCAGCCAACTTCTTTTCTAATTTTCAAAAGGGACTTGGAAATTTAAAATTTGATCATCTTTATCAATTTAATCAATATCCTATGCAAGAATTCTTCAATCAATTTTCTTTTCTGAAAGAAGAAATTGAGCGTTATAAAAAATTAAAGTATACAATTATTCTTCAATCAAGCAGCCAAACAGAACTAAAAAAACTGTCAACGATTCTTGATGAATACAGCATTAAAGTTGACAATAGTAATCAAAGTGAAATCTGTAAAGGAACTGTCAATCTTGTTGAAGGAAACCTTCGTCATGGTTTTCATTTTGTGGATGAGAATCTTGTATTCATCACTGAATATGAAATATTCAAAAAGAAGATTAAACGTAAATATAGAAGACAAAATATCAGTAATGCTGAAAGATTAAAGGACTATAATGAGCTCCAAAAAGGAGATTATGTTGTTCATCAAATTCATGGAATTGGTCAATATTTAGGAATCGAAACGATTGAACTCAAAGGGATTCACCGAGATTATGTAAGTATCCAATATCAAAATGGAGATCGAATTTCTATCCCTGTAGAACAAATCCAAACCTTATCTAAGTATGTTTCAAGTGACGGTAAGGCTCCAAAGTTAAACAAATTAAACGATGGACGTTTTAAAAAAGCTAAGCAAAAAGTTAAAAATCAAGTTGAAGACATTGCAGATGACTTAATTAAGTTATATGCAGAGAGGAGTCAACTTGAAGGTTTTGCATTTTCAAAAGATGACGAAGATCAGGTTGCTTTGATGATGCTTTCCCTTATGTTGAAACTGAAGATCAACTTCGGAGTATCGAAGAAATTAAGAAAGATATGCAAAGTTCTCAACCAATGGATAGGCTGTTAGTTGGAGATGTTGGTTTTGGTAAGACAGAAGTAGCAATGCGAGCTGCTTTTAAGGCTGTCAACAATCATAAACAGGTTGTTGTTTTAGTACCTACTACAGTTTTGGCTCAGCAACATTATAGTAATTTCAAGGAAAGATTTGAGCAGTTTGCTGTCAATGTAGATGTTTTAAGTCGTTTTAGAAGTAAAAAAGAGCAGACTGAAACACTTGAAAAATTGAAAAAAGGCCAAGTTGATATCCTGATAGGAACCCATCGAGTTTTATCTAAAGATGTTGAATTTGCTGATTTAGGATTAATCATCATCGATGAGGAACAACGTTTTGGTGTTAAACATAAGGAAGCTTTGAAAGAATTAAAAAAGAAGGTTGATGTCTTAACTTTGACAGCTACACCAATTCCTCGAACTCTACATATGTCGATGCTAGGTATTCGAGATTTATCTGTCATCGAAACTCCCCCAACCAATCGATATCCTGTACAAACCTATGTCCTTGAACAGAATGATCGTGTCATTCGAGATGCTGTATTGAGAGAAATTGATCGTGGTGGTCAGGTTTACTATCTTTACAATAAAGTTGACACGATTGAAAAGAAGGTTTCAGAGTTACAAGAACTGATTCCAGAAGCTTCTATTGGTTTTGTTCATGGTCAAATGAGTGAAATTCGTTTGGAGAATACACTACTTGACTTTATTGAAGGTGAATATGATATTTTAGTAACAACAACAATCATTGAAACAGGAGTAGACATTCCAAATGCCAATACCTTGTTTATCGAAAATGCAGACCACATGGGATTGTCAACCTTGTATCAATTAAGAGGTCGGGTTGGTCGTAGTAATCGTATTGCTTATGCCTATCTTATGTATCGACCTGACAAATCTTTGACAGAAGTTTCAGAAAAGAGATTAGAAGCTATCAAGGGATTTACCGAATTGGGTTCTGGTTTCAAAATCGCTATGCGTGATTTATCTATTCGTGGAGCGGGTAATCTTTTAGGAAGTTCGCAGTCAGGTTTTATCGATTCTGTTGGTTTTGAACTCTATTCTCAATTACTAGAAGAAGCAATTGCTAAGAAAAATGGAACTGACAAGAAACGTGAAAAAGGAAATGCTGAGTTAATTCTACAAATTGATGCCTATCTTCCAGATGAGTATATTTCGGATGAACGACATAAAATTGAGATTTACAAGAGAATTCATCAAATTGACAACCGTGTCAACTATGAAGAATTACAAGATGAGTTAATTGACCGTTTTGGTGAGTATCCTGATGTTGTTGCTTATCTTTTAGAAATTGGATTAGCTAAAGCTTATTTAGATAAAGTATTTGTCAATCGAGTTGAAAGAAGAAATAATAAGCTTGTCATTCAATTTGAAAAAATATCGCAACAGCTATTTTTAACACAAGATTATTTCCAGGCTCTTTCTCAGACAAATTTGAAGGCTAATATTTCTGAAAATCAAGGTTTGATCGAAGTTGTATTTGATATTCGAAATAAAAAAGACTATGAGATTTTAGAAGGACTCTTAACCTTTGGAGAATCGTTAGCGAAGATAAAAGACTTAAAAGAGTCGCATTAGGGATTACCTTTTTTCTTCTATAAAAGGGATAAAAATGATACAATAATAATTTGAGGTATTATAAGATGAGATTAGATAAATATTTAAAAGTATCACGAATTATTAAACGCCGTACGGTAGCTAAGGAAGTTGCAGATAAAGGGCGAATTAAGGTAAATGGTATCCTTGCTAAAAGTTCAACTGATTTAAAAATCAATGATCAGGTTGAAATTCGTTTTGGAAATAAATTGTTGCTTGTAAAGGTGCTCGAAATGAAAGATAGCACAAAAAAAGAAGATGCAGCTGGAATGTATGAAATTATCAGTGAAACAAGGGTAGAAGACGATGTATAAAAAAATAGTCCAAATGAATAATTCATTTATTCAAAATGAACACCAACGACGTAAATACATGATGGAAGAACGTCAAAAACGTAATCGTTTTATGGGTTGGGTTTTGATTTTGATTATGTTGTTATTCATCTTACCAACTTACAATTTAGCACAAAGTTACCAACAATTACTAACACGTCGCCAGCAACTAGCTGATTTGAAAAAACAATATCAGGACTTGAGCGATGAAAAGGATAAAGAAGCTAGTTTAGCAACTAAGCTAAAAGATGAATCCTATGCGGCTAAATATTCCCGTGCAAAATATTATTATTCAAAAACATGGGAGGAAGTTTATACAATTCCGGACTTACTTCCTAGGTAATGCGAAATGGAAAATTTATTAGATATTATCGAAAAATTTTTAAGTCAGTCAGATGAAAAATTAGATGAGTTAGCTCAAAAGAATCATCTGTTACGACTACAAGAAGAAGAGGGGAAAAAGAATGCGTAAATTTTTAGTGATATTACTACTTCCTATTTTCCTAAAAAGCGTTCAAGTAGTAAGCACTGAGAATCCAGTTATTATTCCAAAACAAGAAGTTTATTCTTTAACTCATACTCCATATCATTTTTATTATCAAGATATTATAGAATCTCCAAAATTTTATGGTGAGACGCCAGTTTATTCTACAGAAGATCTGATTAATGAATCGGGTAAAGTAAATGCAGAAACAAAATTATCTGTTTTAGAATGGCGATTAAATAAACAAGGACAGCCTGTCTTTAAATTGTCAAATAATCAATTTGTAATGGCTGATAAACGACTTTTATACGATAGTTCCATCGTAAACGATTTTTCTAAGCGAGTATGGCTAGAACCAGGATTTGTCGTTTATAATAGTCCTTATGATCAACAAGAATTAAAGTCTACTTTAGCGCCTTATCAAGAAGTTGAAGCAGATATGTCTATTTTTGCTGAAGGTCGTGAATTCTTACATATCAAGCAAACGGGCTGGATTTCGACGGATTATATTTCCGATGATGATAATCGTATTCAGAAAGTACAAGAGTTGCTATCTGCGAATTATCAAAATGAACAGTTCTCTATTTATATTAAACAATTGAGTACAGGTAAGGAAGCTGGCATTAATGAAAATCAAAAAATGTACGCTGCTAGTGTTATGAAATTACCTTATCTTTATTCTGTTCAGGAAAAAATCAATCAAGGTGATTACCAACTTGAAACGAAATTGAAGTATGTTTCCGAAGTTAATGATTTCCCTGGTTCTTATAAACCGGAAGGAAGCGGAAGTCTCCCTAAAACAGCGGACAATAAAGAATACACAATCAAAGATTTAATCACAAAAACTGCAAAAGAATCTGACAATGTAGCTCATAATATTCTTGCTTATTATATTACGAATAAATCAGATGAAGCCTTTAAAAAAGAAATGGCTACTATCGCAGGTGAAGAGTGGAATGTGACAGATAAGATGGCTTCAGCTAAAATGGCTGGTCAAGTTATGGAATCTATTTATAATCAGAATGGTTTTGTTTTAGAATCTCTTTCACAAACATCTTTTGATAATCAGCGGATTGCTAAGAATATTTCTGCTAAGGTAGCCCATAAAATTGGGGATGCAGATGAATTTAAACACGATGTGGGAATAGTCTACGCAGATTCTCCTTTCATTATTTCAATCTTTTCCAAAAATTCTGATTACGATACCATTTCTAAAATTGCTAAGGATGTCTACGAGGTCCTAAAATGAGAGACCGCGATTTTTTAAATCATTTTCTAGAAAAAGGTTACTTTGAAGGACATTCAAGAGTTGTGCTGGCCTTGTCTGGTGGATTGGATTCGATGTTTCTTTTTCAACTTCTTTTGACCTATCAAAAAGAACTTGGTATTGAATTGTTTTTAGCTCATGTAAATCATAAACAACGACCAGAGTCAGATAAGGAAGAAAATGAATTAAGAAAATTAGCTGAACAAGCTGGAGTTCCAATTTATGTAGCTTGTTTTACTGGAGATTTTTCAGAAGCGAATGCTCGTCAATTTCGCTATGAATTCTTTAGAGAAGTGATGGAGAAAACTTCATCTACAGCTCTTGTAACAGCTCATCATGCAGATGATCAAGTTGAGACGATCTTTATGCGATTGATTAGAGGTGTTAGACTACAACATTTATCAGCTATTAAAGAAAGACAAATATTTGCTAAGGGAGAGTTGATTCGTCCTTTGTTGTCTTTTTATAAGAAGGATTTTCCTAAAATTGATCATTTTGAAGATTCAACGAATAAAGAAAATCACTATCTTCGCAATCGTATTCGCAATCTCTATCTGCCACAGTTAGAAAAAGAAAATGTTCAGGTAAAAAAAGCAATTTTAGAGTTTGGAAAAGAAGTTTCTGACTATCAAATTGCTCTGGCTGAATTATCTCAAGCAGTTGATGTAGAAGATTTAACTCAGTTTTTATCTTTTAGTGAAGCAACGCAAGGAGTTTTATTACAACAATACCTTAGTCGTTTTGCTGATTTAAATGTAACAAGAGAACAATTTCAAGAAATTCATCATATTTTAAAAACTAAGAGTCAATATCGCCATAATATAAAAAATGGTTATGAACTTATAAAAGAATACCAGCACTTTCAAATTGGTAAAATCAGACCAAAGTCTGATGAAAAAAGTAGCGAGTGTGTGTTAAACTATCAAAATCAAGTTTATTATGAAGGTTTTCTATTTTCATTTGGAATTCCTCTAAAAGGTGAAAATGTTCAACAAATAAATGTTTCCCGTGAAACATCATTGATTTTGCGGCATCGACAGCCAGGTGATTATTTGATAATAAATGGTCATCGAAAAAAAGTAAGGCGACTTTTTATTGATTTAAAAATACCTACAGAAAAACGAAAAAATGCGATTATTGTTGAGCAATTTGGACAAATTTATTCAATTTTAGGAATCGAACTCAGTGATTTGAGTATAAAAATGAAAAATGATATAATGAACACTGTACTTTATATAGAAAAAATAGATAGGTAAAATCATGTTAGAACAAGATATCAAGAAGATTTTGATTTCACAAGATGAAATTACAGAAGCAGCTAAGAAGTTAGGTGCTCAATTGACAAAAGATTACGAAGGTAAGAATCCGATTTTAGTTGGAATTTTAAAAGGATCTATTCCTTTTATGGCAGAATTAGTCAAATATATCGACACTCACCTTGAAATGGATTTTATGATGGTTTCTAGTTATCATGGTGGAACTGTAAGTAGTGGTGTCATTAATATCAAACAAGATGTCACTCAAGATGTTAAAGGTAGACACATTGTCTTTGTAGAAGATATTATTGATACTGGACAAACATTAAAAAGCTTGAGAGATATGTTTACTGCTAGAGAAGCAGCGTCTGTTAAGATTGTTACTATGCTGGATAAACCAGAAGGACGTACTGTAGAAATTGAAGCAGATTATACATGTTTTACAATTCCAAATGAATTCGTTGTAGGCTATGGTTTAGACTATAATGAAAATTATCGTAATCTTCCTTATGTAGGCGTATTGAAAGAGGAAGTTTACTCAAAATAGAAGGGTAAGTTGTTGAATGCAAAAACAAAATAATGGTTTTATAAAAAATCCATTTCTTTATTTGTTGATGATTTTCTTGCTAGTAACGGGATTCCAGTACTTTTTCGCTGGGAGAGCTGCCGGGCACAGTCAACAAATTAAATACTCAGAATTGGTGCAGGAAATCACTAATGACAATGTAAAAGAAATAACCTATCAACCAAGTGGTAGTGTTATTGAAGTGTCTGGTGTCTATAAAACTGCTAAAACAGAAAAACCGGAAACAGGTATTCAGTTTTTCACACCTTCTGCAACAAAAGTAGAAAAATTTACAAGTATTATTCTTCCATCGGATACTACTGTAGCGGAATTGCAAAAACTAGCTGGTGAACACCAAACACAAGTTGAAGTCAAGCACGAAAGCTCTAGTGGTATGTGGATTAACATCCTAGTTTCGGTAGTGCCATTTGCTATTTTATTCTTCTTCCTATTTTCTATGATGGGAAATATGGGAGGAAATAGCGGACGCAATCCGATGAGCTTTGGACGCAGTAAAGCTAAGGCTGCTAATAAGGAAGATATCAAAGTACGCTTTTCAGATGTAGCAGGAGCTGAAGAAGAAAAACAAGAACTTGTTGAAGTTGTTGAATTCTTGAAAGATCCAAAACGCTTTACAAATTAGGTGCTCGTATCCCAGCTGGTGTTCTCTTAGAAGGACCTCCGGGAACTGGTAAAACATTACTTGCTAAAGCAGTAGCAGGAGAAGCTGGAGTACCATTCTTTAGTATTTCAGGTTCTGACTTCGTAGAAATGTTTGTCGGTGTCGGTGCCAGCCGTGTACGTTCACTTTTTGAGGACGCTAAAAAAGCAGCACCAGCTATTATCTTCATTGATGAAATTGATGCCGTTGGTCGCCAACGTGGTGTCGGTCTTGGTGGAGGTAATGACGAACGTGAACAAACCTTGAACCAACTCTTGATTGAAATGGATGGTTTTGAAGGAAATGAAGGAATCATTGTTATTGCAGCAACGAACCGTTCAGATGTTCTAGATCCAGCCCTTCTTCGTCCAGGTCGTTTTGATAGAAAAGTATTGGTTGGTCGTCCAGATGTTAAGGGACGCGAAGCGATTCTGAAAGTCCATGCTAGAAATAAACCTTTAGCAGAAGATGTAGATTTGAAGTTAGTAGCACAACAAACTCCAGGTTTTGTTGGTGCTGACTTGGAAAACGTATTGAACGAAGCAGCATTGGTTGCAGCTCGTCGCAACAAATCAGTCATTGATGCTTCTGATATTGATGAGGCAGAAGATCGCGTTATTGCAGGGCCTTCTAAGAAAGATAAAACTGTTTCCCAAAAAGAACGTGAAATGGTTGCTTATCACGAAGCTGGGCACACTATCGTAGGGTTAGTCTTATCAAATGCACGTGTCGTTCATAAGGTAACAATTGTTCCACGTGGTCGTGCAGGTGGTTACATGATTGCTCTTCCAAAAGAAGATCAAATGTTACTATCTAAAAAAGACATGAAAGAACAATTAGCTGGTTTGATGGGTGGACGTGTTGCTGAAGAAATCATCTTTAATGTCCAAACAACAGGTGCATCAAACGACTTTGAGCAAGCTACACAAATGGCGCGTGCAATGGTTACAGAGTATGGTATGAGTGAAAAACTTGGACCTGTTCAATACGAAGGAAATCATGCAATGTTTGGTGCTCAAACTCCACAAAAATCTATTTCAGAGCGCACAGCTTATGAAATTGACGAAGAAGTTCGAGCATTGTTGAATGAAGCACGTAATAAAGCAGCTGAAATTATTCAATCAAATCGTGAAACGCATAAATTAATTGCAGAAGCCTTATTGAAATATGAAACATTGGATAGTACACAAATCAAATCTCTTTACGAAACAGGAAAAATGCCTGAATCAGTAGAAGAGGAATCACGTGCCCTATCATATGATGAAGTCAAATCAAAAATGGCTGAAGAAAACTAAAATATTAGTAGACGAGATACAAGAGAGGATACTATTATATCCTCTCTTTCTTATTTATAAAAACTAATCTATGAAAAACAGCCGTAAAAAAATTTCAGAAAAAACAAATCAAACTAGTTGACAAGATTCTAAAAGTGGGTATAATAGAAAGAGTTGAAAAGCTCAGGTCCGTTGGTCAAGGGGTTAAGACACCGCCTTTTCACGGCGGTAACACGGGTTCGAATCCCGTACGGACTATGGGTGTATCGCGGTTGATGGAAATAGGATTTAAAAAAAGTTAAAAAAACCTGTTGACAGAGAAAAGTGACTGTGATATACTAATATAGTTGTCGTAAGCGCGACAAAGACCTTTGAAAACTGAACAAGACGAACCAATGTGCAGGGCACTATAACTTAAGGTTATAGTACTGAACAATGAAAAAACAATAAATCTGTCAGTGACAGAAATGAGTGAGAACTCAAACTTTTAATGAGAGTTTGATCCTGGCTCAGGACGAACGCTGGCGGCGTGCCTAATACATGCAAGTAGAACGCTGAAGGAGGAGTTTGCTCTTCTGGATGAGTTGCGAACGGGTGAGTAACGCGTAGGTAACCTGCCTGGTAGCGGGGGATAACTATTGGAAACGATAGCTAATACCGCATAACAGTAGATATCGCATGATAGCTGCTTGAAAGGTGCAATTGCACCACTACCAGATGGACCTGCGTTGTATTAGCTAGTTGGTGAGGTAACGGCTCACCAAGGCCACGATACATAGCCGACCTGAGAGGGTGATCGGCCACACTGGGACTGAGACACGGCCCAGACTCCTACGGGAGGCAGCAGTAGGGAATCTTCGGCAATGGACGGAAGTCTGACCGAGCAACGCCGCGTGAGTGAAGAAGGTTTTCGGATCGTAAAGCTCTGTTGTAAGAGAAGAACGAGTGTGAGAGTGGAAAGTTCACACTGTGACGGTATCTTACCAGAAAGGGACGGCTAACTACGTGCCAGCAGCCGCGGTAATACGTAGGTCCCGAGCGTTGTCCGGATTTATTGGGCGTAAAGCGAGCGCAGGCGGTTAGATAAGTCTGAAGTTAAAGGCTGTGGCTTAACCATAGTACGCTTTGGAAACTGTTTAACTTGAGTGCAAGAGGGGAGAGTGGAATTCCATGTGTAGCGGTGAAATGCGTAGATATATGGAGGAACACCGGTGGCGAAAGCGGCTCTCTGGCTTGTAACTGACGCTGAGGCTCGAAAGCGTGGGGAGCAAACAGGATTAGATACCCTAGTAGTCCACGCCGTAAACGATGAGTGCTAGGGTGTTAGACCCTTTCCGGGGTTTAGTGCCGTAGCTAACGCATTAAGCACTCCGCCCTGGGGAGTACGACCGCAAGGTTGAAACTCAAAGGAATTGACGGGGGCCCGCACAAGCGGTGGAGCATGTGGTTTAATTCGAAGCAACGCGAAGAACCTTACTAGGTCTTGACATCCCTCTGACCGCTCTAGAGATAGAGTTTTCCTTCGGGACAGAGGTGACAGGTGGTGCATGGTTGTCGTCAGCTCGTGTCGTGAGATGTTGGGTTAAGTCCCGCAACGAGCGCAACCCCTATTGTTAGTTGCCATCATTCAGTTGGGCACTCTAGCGAGACTGCCGGTAATAAACCGGAGGAAGGTGGGGATGACGTCAAATCATCATGCCCCTTATGACCTGGGCTACACACGTGCTACAATGGCTGGTACAACGAGTCGCAAGCCGGTGACGGCAAGCTAATCTCTTAAAGCCAGTCTCAGTTCGGATTGTAGGCTGCAACTCGCCTACATGAAGTCGGAATCGCTAGTAATCGCGGATCAGCACGCCGCGGTGAATACGTTCCCGGGCCTTGTACACACCGCCCGTCACACCACGAGAGTTTGTAACACCCGAAGTCGGTGAGGGTAACCATTTGGAGCCAGCCGCCTAAGGTGGGATAGATGATTGGGGTGAAGTCGTAACAAGGTAGCCGTATCGGAAGGTGCGGCTGGATCACCTCCTTTCTAAGGATAAGGAATGCACATTGGTCTTGTTTAGTCTTGAGAGGTCTTGTGGGGCCTTAGCTCAGCTGGGAGAGCGCCTGCTTTGCACGCAGGAGGTCAGCGGTTCGATCCCGCTAGGCTCCATTGGTGAGAGATCACCAAGTAATGCACATTGAAAATTGAATATCTATATCAAATAGTAACAAGAAAAATAAACCGAAAAACGCTGTAGTATTAATAAGAGTTTATGACTGAAAGGTCAAAAAAGTAAGGTTAAGTTAATAAGGGCGCACGGTGGATGCCTTGGCACTAGGAGCCGAAGAAGGACGTGACAAACGACGATATGCCTTGGGTAGCTGTAAGTAAGCGATGATCCAGGGATTTCCGAATGGGGGAACCCAACAGGTACTACCTGTTACCCATATCTGTTAAGGATATGAGGGAGGAAGACGCAGTGAACTGAAACATCTAAGTAGCTGCAGGAAGAGAAAGCAAAAAGCGATTGCCTTAGTAGCGGCGAGCGAAACGGCAGGAGGGCAAACCGAAGAGTTTACTCTTCGGGGTTGTAGGACTGCAATGTGGACTCAAAGACTATAGAAGAATGACATGGGAAGGTCAGCCAAAGAGAGTGAGAGCCTCGTATTTAAAATAGTCTTTGTACCTAGCAGTATCCTGAGTACGGCGAGACACGTGAAATCTCGTCGGAATCTGGGAGGACCATCTCCCAACCCTAAATACTCCCTAGTGACCGATAGTGAACCAGTACCGTGAGGGAAAGGTGAAAAGCACCCCGGGAGGGGAGTGAAATAGAACCTGAAACCGTGTGCCTACAACAAGTTCGAGCCCGTTAATGGGTGAGAGCGTGCCTTTTGTAGAATGAACCGGCGAGTTACGATATGATGCGAGGTTAAGTTGAAGAGACGGAGCCGTAGGGAAACCGAGTCTGAATAGGGCGCTTTAGTATTATGTCGTAGACCCGAAACCATGTGACCTACCCATGAGCAGGTTGAAGGTGCGGTAAGACGCACTGGAGGACCGAACCAGGGCACGTTGAAAAGTGCTTGGATGACTTGTGGGTAGCGGAGAAATTCCAAACGAACTTGGAGATAGCTGGTTCTCTCCGAAATAGCTTTAGGGCTAGCGTCGACATTAGAGATTCTTGGAGGTAGAGCACTGTTTGGGTGAGGGGTCCATCCCGGATTACCAATCTCAGATAAACTCCGAATGCCAATGAATTATGGTCGGCAGTCAGACTGCGAGTGCTAAGATCCGTAGTCGAAAGGGAAACAGCCCAGACCACCAGCTAAGGTCCCAAAAATAATTGTTAAGTGGAAAAAGGATGTGGGGTTGCACAGACAACTAGGATGTTAGCTTAGAAGCAGCTATTCATTCAAAGAGTGCGTAATAGCTCACTAGTCGAGTGACCCTGCGCCGAAAATGTACCGGGGCTAAAACAATTTACCGAAGCTGTGGATACCTTTATAGGTATGGTAGGAGAGCGTTCTATGTGTGGAGAAGGTGTACCGTGAGGAGCGCTGGAACGCATAGAAGTGAGAATGCCGGTATGAGTAGCGAAAGACAGGTGAGAATCCTGTCCACCGTAAGACTAAGGTTTCAGGGGAAGGCTCGTCCGCCCCTGGGTTAGTCGGGACCTAAGGAGAGACCGAAAGGTGTATCCGATGGACAACAGGTTGATATTCCTGTACTAGAGTATGTAGTGATGGAGGGACGCAGTAGGCTAACTAAAGCAGACGATTGGAAGTGTCTGTCTAAGCAGTGAGGTGTGAATTGAGTTAAATGCTTAATTCTATAACATTGAGCTGTGATGGGGAGCGAAGTTTAGTAGCGAAGTTAGTGACGTCACACTGCCAAGAAAAGCTTCTAGCGTTTAAACATACTCTACCCGTACCGCAAACCGACACAGGTAGTCGAGGCGAGTAGCCTCAGGTGAGCGAGAGAACTCTCGTTAAGGAACTCGGCAAAAATGACCCCCGTAACTTCGGGAGAAGGGGTGCTGACTTTAAGTCAGCCGCAGTGAATAGGCCCAAGCAACTGTTTATCAAAAACACAGCTCTCTGCTAAATCGTAAGATGATGTATAGGGGGTGACGCCTGCCCGGTGCTGGAAGGTTAAGAGGAGTGCTTAGCGCAAGCGAAGGTATGAATTGAAGCCCCAGTAAACGGCGGCCGTAACTATAACGGTCCTAAGGTAGCGAAATTCCTTGTCGGGTAAGTTCCGACCCGCACGAAAGGCGTAATGATTTGGGCACTGTCTCAACGAGAGACTCGGTGAAATTTTAGTACCTGTGAAGATGCAGGTTACCCGCGACAGGACGGAAAGACCCCATGGAGCTTTACTGCAGTTTGATATTGAGTGTCTGTACCACATGTACAGGATAGGTAGGAGTCTATGAGATCGGGACGCCAGTTTCGAAGGAGACGTTGTTGGGATACTACCCTTGTGTTATGGCCACTCTAACCCGGATAGGTGATCCCTATCGGAGACAGTGTCTGACGGGCAGTTTGACTGGGGCGGTCGCCTCCTAAAAGGTAACGGAGGCGCCCAAAGGTTCCCTCAGAATGGTTGGAAATCATTCGCAGAGTGTAAAGGTATAAGGGAGCTTGACTGCGAGAGCTACAACTCGAGCAGGGACGAAAGTCGGGCTTAGTGATCCGGTGGTTCCGTATGGAAGGGCCATCGCTCAACGGATAAAAAGCTACCCCTAGGGGATAACAGGCTTATCTCCCCAAGAGTTCACATCGACGGGGAGGTTTGGCACCTCGATGTCGGCTCGTCGCATCCCTGGGGCTGTAGTCGGTCCCAAGGGTTGGGCTGTTCGCCCATTAAAGCGGCACGCGAGCTGGGTTCAGAACGTCGTGAGACAGTTCGGTCCCTATCCGTCGCGGGCGTAGGAAATTTGAGAGGATCTGCTCCTAGTACGAGAGGACCAGAGTGGACTTACCGCTGGTGTACCAGTTGTCTTGCCAAAGGCATCGCTGGGTAGCTATGTAGGGAAGGGATAAACGCTGAAAGCATCTAAGTGTGAAACCCACCTCAAGATGAGATTTCCCATGATTTTATATCAGTAAGAGCCCTGAGAGATGATCAGGTAGATAGGTTAGAAGTGGAAGTGTGGCGACACATGTAGCGGACTAATACTAATAGCTCGAGGACTTATCCAAAGTAACTGAGAATACGAAAGCGAAGGTTTTCTTGGAATTTGATAGATATTCAATTTTGAGTATGTATTACTCAGAGTTAAGTGACGATAGCCTAGGAGATACACCTGTACCCATGCCGAACACAGAAGTTAAGCCCTAGAACGCCGGAAGTAGTTGGGGGTTGCCCCCTGTGAGATATGGAAGTCGCTTAGCTTTTATCCGCCATAGCTCAGTTGGTAGTAGCGCATGACTGTTAATCATGATGTCGTAGGTTCGAGTCCTACTGGCGGAGTAGTTAAACGTTCTAAGGAACGTTTTTTTGTTTTCTTGGGTTTATTTTTCTGGATTTTTCAGAGCTTTTTTCCATCTATTTTTACTTCTTTTCTTTGTTTTAAGTTTGTTCAGCTTAAAATTTTTACTTTATAGAAATATTTATCTATTTATTTACCCTTTCTGATAAACTTGTTTTATCAATAAGAAAGGTTTTTTATATGCTTCAAAAATATTATGATCGATCTTTGGTTTTTCTAAAGCAAATCGAAAATGAATATTCAATTTTATTTCAAAGTACTGATGAATGGGAATTACTTCATCTTAAATTTTTTTACTTTATTATTTAATTCGTTTTTAAGATTAAGAATGAGAAGGATTTTTCTTCTCTGTCATTTTAGAGCAGCATACCGGATCTATCTTAATTATCTATTAGGGCAAAAATTTAAATTATTCATTTTTAATAAAAATTTCATTTCATTTATTACGAACAATATTAAGTAATCTATAAAAAAATATTTAGATTATGCTAATTTTTTGTATTTTTTTAAATCAAAAGTAAAAGAATTCCCTAATCTTTTCTAGTGTTAATTCTTGATAAAATAAGCTTTTTTTCTTATAATAAATTGTAAGATATTATTGTGGGTGAGAGTCCCACCATGTATATGAGAAAGGACGAGCCTTTTGGCTCAGACGAAAATTTATTATGACTTCAGTTGTTGTTGTAGGTACCCAATGGGGTGATGAAGGTAAAGGAAAAATTACAGATTTTCTTTCAGCTAATGCGGAAGTGATTGCTCGTTACCAAGGCGGAGATAATGCAGGTCACACAATTGTTATTGATGGAAAGAAATTTAAATTGCACTTGATTCCTTCAGGTATCTTCTTCCCAGAAAAAATCTCTGTTATTGGTAATGGGATGGTTGTCAACCCTAAATCTCTTGTAAAAGAATTGTCTTATTTGCATGAAGAAGGTGTTACAACAGATAATCTTAGAATTTCTGATCGTGCGCATGTTATTTTGCCTTATCACATTGAGTTAGACCGTCTTCAAGAAGAAGCTAAGGGTGATAACAAGATTGGGACGACAATTAAAGGAATTGGTCCAGCCTATATGGACAAGGCAGCTCGTGTTGGAATTCGTATTGCGGATCTTTTGGATAAAGAAATCTTCCGTGAATGTTTAGAACGTAATCTTGCTGAGAAAAATCGTCAATTTGTAAATTGTATGATAGTGAACCTATTTCAGTTGATGATATCTTTGAAGAATACTATGAATATGGCCAACAAATCAAGCAATATGTGACTGATACTTCTGTTATCTTGAACGATGCGCTTGATAATGGTAAGCGTGTACTCTTTGAAGGTGCTCAAGGTGTTATGTTAGATATCGACCAAGGTACCTATCCATTTGTTACTTCATCAAACCCTGTGGCTGGTGGTGTGACAATTGGTTCTGGAGTAGGTCCAAGCAAGATTGACAAAGTTGTCGGTGTATGTAAGGCTTATACAAGTCGTGTAGGTGATGGTCCTTTCCCAACTGAGCTATTTGATGAAGTTGGTGATCGTATTCGTGAAGTGGGGCATGAGTATGGAACAACTACTGGGCGTCCTCGTCGTGTGGGTTGGTTCGACTCAGTTGTTATGCGTCATAGCCGTCGTGTTTCTGGTATCACAAATCTCTCTTTGAACTCTATTGATGTTTTGAGTGGCTTGGATACAGTAAAAATCTGTGTGGCTTATGATCTTGATGGTCAACGTATTGATTACTACCCAGCTAGTCTCGAACAATTGAAACGTTGTAAACCAATCTACGAAGAATTGCCTGGTTGGTCTGAAGATATCACTGGAGTACGTAATTTGGAAGACCTTCCTGAAAATGCACGTAACTATATTCGCCGTGTTAGCGAATTGGTGGGTGTTCGTATTTCAACATTTTCAGTAGGTCCTGGTCGTGAACAGACAAATATTTTAGAAAGTGTTTGGTCATAGGAGATTTTTTAAGATTTGTTTAAGACAGGTTGGATATACTATAGACAGTTACAAGAAGACCTCCTAACTTGTTGTAACAAATTTCCTAAACTTTTCTTTTTCATAATAATCTCCCTATAAAGTCACCGCATTCGGTGGCTTTTTTTGTGTTGAGAAACATGGTATAATGATAGAATTGATAGCTAGGAAGAGAGAAGAGATGAATTACACGCTTGAAGAAAAAGAAGCTTTTATGAGAGAGGCCTTAAAAGAGGCAGAGATTGCTTTAGAGCATGATGAAATCCCGATTGGTTGTGTCATTGTCAAGGACGGAAAAGTCATTGGGAGAGGACACAATGCGCGAGAGGAGTTGCAACGGGCGGTCATGCATGCGGAAATTATGGCCATAGAGAATGCTAATTTGAGCGAAGAGAGTTGGCGTTTGCTCGATTGTACGCTTTTTGTGACCATTGAGCCTTGTGTCATGTGTAGTGGGGCAATTGGTCTCGCACGGATTCCAAACGTGGTCTACGGGGCTAAAAACCAGAAATTTGGCGCCGCTGGGAGCTTGTACGATATTTTAACAGATGAGAGGCTCAATCACCGTGTGGACGTTGAAACAGGTGTTTTAGAGAAAGAGTGCGCAGAGATTATGCAAGACTTTTTCCGAAATCGACGTAAAAAATAATTTCTCTTTTAAAATAGAGGGGAATGTGGTATAATAACTAGTGGAGCAACAGTTCTGCGTGAAGCGGGTCAGGGGAGGAATCCAGCAGCCCTAAGCGAGTGTGAATTGTGTGCTCTTTTTTCGTGCTTTTTTCGAATAAATAAGATAAAATAGCCTAGAATAAAAGATTAAAAAGAGGAATAATATGAAAATTCGTGGTTTTGAATTAGTTTCTAGTTTTACAGATGAAAATCTGTTGCCTAAACGTGAGACAGCGCATGCAGCTGGCTACGACTTAAAGGTTGCGGTTCGTACGGTTATCGCTCCAGGAGAGATTGTTCTCGTCCCAACGGGTGTTAAGGCTTATATGCAGCCGACTGAAGTGCTCTATCTTTATGACCGTTCATCAAATCCTCGTAAAAAAGGTTTGGTCTTGATTAACTCTGTGGGTGTCATTGACGGAGACTATTATGGCAATCCAGGGAATGAGGGACATATCTTTGCACAGATGAAGAATATCACAGATCAAGAAGTTGTTCTTGAAGTTGGGGAACGTGTAGTTCAGGCTGTCTTTGCTCCTTTCTTAATTGCAGATGGAGATGAAGCAGACGGCGTTCGTACTGGTGGGTTTGGATCAACTGGGCACTAAGATGAAGATTATCTTTGTACGTCATGGAGAGCCAGATTATCGTGAGTTAGAGGAGCGTTCTTATACGGGATTTGGGATAGACTTGGCCCCTTTATCGGTGAAAGGAAGACAGCAAGCTCAGGAACTTTGCAAAAATCTTTTGTTTGGCTCAGCTGATATACTGGTGTCTTCTGCAGTGACGCGAGCATTAGAAACGGCTTCTTATGTATCTTGTGCTACTGGGCTTCCTTTGAGAGTGGAGCCATTATTGCATGAATGGCAGGTCTATGAAAGTGGCATAGATGGATTTGAAGAAGCTAGAAGACTATTTTTAGAACATAATGGGGAGTTGCTCCCAAATTCTCCTGTTCAATATGAGACAGCTGTAGAGATGAAGACTCGTTTTCTAGAATGCATGGCTAAGTATCGGGAACATCAAACTGTGGTAGTTATAGCCCATCGAATGCTGATACGGCAGTTTGTGGCAAATGATAAGATTGATTTTTGTCAAGTGATTGAGTGTGAGATAGAGATTTAGAAAGAGGTTTATCATCGCAAAGAAAAAGGCGACATTTGTGTGTCAAAATTGTGAATATAATTCCCCCAAGTATTTAGGACGCTGTCCAAACTGTGGAGCTTGGTCTTCTTTTGTTGAGGAGGTTGAGGTTGCAGAGGTCAAGAATGCGCGTGTGTCCTTGACGGGTGAGAAAACTAAGCCAATGAAACTGGCTGAAGTAACATCTATCAATGTTAATCGAACTAAGACCGAGATGGAGGAGTTTAACCGTGTACTAGGTGGAGGTGTGGTCCCAGGAAGTCTCGTCCTCATTGGTGGGGATCCTGGAATCGGGAAATCAACCCTTCTTTTACAAGTATCAACCCAGCTGTCTCAAGTAGGAACAGTTCTCTATGTCAGTGGGGAGGAGTCTGCTCAACAGATCAAACTCCGTGCAGAGCGCTTGGGGGATATTGACAGTGAGTTTTATCTCTATGCTGAGACCAATATGCAGAGCGTGAGAGCTGAGGTGGAGCGAATCCAACCAGACTTTCTTATCATCGATTCGATCCAGACCATTATGTCTCCTGAGATCTCAGGGGTACAAGGGTCGGTTTCCCAAGTACGCGAGGTGACAGCTGAACTCATGCAGCTGGCCAAGACCAATAACATTGCTATCTTTATCGTAGGGCATGTGACCAAGGAAGGAACCTTGGCTGGTCCTCGTATGTTGGAGCATATGGTGGATACGGTGCTTTACTTTGAGGGGGAACGCCACCATACCTTCCGTATCTTGAGAGCAGTCAAAAATCGTTTTGGCTCGACCAACGAGATTGGAATCTTTGAGATGCAGTCAGGTGGCTTGGTTGAAGTTCTCAATCCAAGTGAGGTATTTCTGGAAGAACGCTTGGATGGAGCGACTGGTTCGTCCATCGTGGTGACCATGGAAGGGACACGTCCAATTCTTGCTGAAGTGCAGGCATTGGTGACGCCGACCATGTTTGGAAATGCTAAACGTACGACGACAGGGCTTGATTTCAATCGCGCTAGTCTGATTATGGCTGTCTTGGAAAAACGGGCTGGTCTCTTGCTTCAAAATCAGGACGCCTATCTCAAATCAGCTGGTGGTGTCAAATTAGATGAACCGGCTATTGACCTGGCAGTTGCAGTTGCTATTGCTTCTAGCTACAAGGACAAGCCAACCAATCCCCAGGAATGTTTTGTAGGAGAGTTGGGCTTGACGGGAGAGATTCGGCGCGTAAATCGTATCGAACAACGGATCAATGAAGCTGCTAAGCTTGGATTTACAAAAATCTATGTACCAAAAAATTCCCTAACAGGTATAAAGCCACCTAAGGAAATTCAGGTGATTGGGGTGACGACTATTCAGGAAGTCTTGAAAAAAGTATTCCCCTAATCGTTTTACTCAGGTTTAGATTACTAATTATTTTATTGCTAACATTTATTAAAAGTAAGGAGGAATTTCTGATGAAATTTTCTATGGATAGTCACATGCAGTTTCCTTTGGTAGAGTTGTCGCTCAATCAGGGGGAAACGGTCTTTATTCAGCGTGGTAGCATGGTCTACCACACACCTAATGTAAGTCTCAATACCCAGCTCAATGCAAGCGGTTCTGGTTTGGGACGTTTTGTCAAAGCTGTAGGGCGTTCAATGGTTTCTGGTGAAAGTACCTTTATCACTCAAGCTGTTGCAGAGTCTGATAACGGCAACCTTGCTTTAGCACCAGACACTCCTGGTCAAGTGATTGCTCTTGAGCTAGGCGAAAAGCAGTACCGATTGAATGATGGTGCCTTTTTAGCTCTTGATGGTACAGCTTTCTATACAATGGAGCGCCAGTCTATTGGGAAAGCTCTGTTCGGAGGGCAAGGCGGTCTCTTTGTGATGACTACCCAAGGTCAGGGAACTCTTTTGGCCAATGCCTTTGGCTCTATTAAGAAAATTGAGTTGCAAAACCAAGAAATAACGATTGACAATGCCCATGTGGTGGCTTGGAGTCAATCTCTGGACTATGATATCCACTTAGAAAATGGCTTCTGGCAGTCTATCGGTACGGGTGAAGGAGTGGTGAATACCTTCCGAGGAACTGGTGAGGTCTATGTACAAAGTCTCAATCTTCAGAGCTTTGCAGGCTCTCTTAACAAGTATATCCAAAAAGGTTCATAATATTAAAAAAACTAGGACAGAAATCCAAGCTAGTTGCTGGATGTCTCTGTCCCAGTTTTTTATATGAAAGTTGACAGCTGACAAGACAAAGAAAAGATGGTAAGATAGAAGATAAATAATTTGGTATTCAAATTATCTGGCAGACTAGAAAGTGAGTTGTCATGTCCTATTTTGAAAATTTTTTAAAAGCCAATCAAGCTTATGTAGAACTACATGGAGATTTGCATTTATCCATTAAACCCAAGACAAAGGTTGCAATCGTAACTTGTATGGATTCGCGTCTACACGTTGCGCCAGCTCTGGGGTTAGCTCTGGGAGATGCCCATATTTTACGGAATGCGGGTGGTCGAGTGACAGAGGATATGATTCGTTCACTTGTAATTTCCCAACAACAAATGGGGACAAGAGAAATTGTGGTTCTTCATCATACAGACTGCGGGGCTCAAACCTTCAATAACGAGGATTTTCAAGAGCACCTAAAATGTGAATTGGGAGTTGATGTATCTGGGCAGGACTTTTTACCGTTTCAAGACATCGATGAGAGTGTTCGAGAGGATATGAAATTGCTGCGAGAATGCCCCTTAATTCCAGATGATGTTATTATTTCAGGAGCAGTTTACGATGTGGATACAGGTAGTATGAGGGAGATATACTAACTTTCTAATTAAAAGTTTTTGGAGTAGCATGAAGTAGGATGAGAAGGTTGACAAGTTTTACCTTTGATATCACTAATATAAAATGGTATAAGATAAGAGTATAAAAGTCTACTCTTGTCTTATTTTTTATTGAAAAATCGAGAAAAAAGCGCTACAATGGTAGATGGAAAAATGTTGTGAAAAACACAAGTGATACATAAATACCGGAGGAAATCATGTCTTTTTCTGATTTAAAGCTGTTTGCCCTTTCTTCAAATAGAGAATTGGCAGAGCGTGTGGCGCAAGAGATTGGGATAGAGTTGGGAAAATCGACTGTTCGTCAATTTTCAGACGGAGAAATTCAAGTTAATATCGAAGAATCGATCCGTGGGAAACACGTCTTTATTCTACAATCAACTAGCTCACCAGTAAATGATAATCTACTTGAGATTTTGATTATGGTAGACGCTTTGAAGCGCGCCAGTGCAGAATCTGTCAACGTTGTTATGCCTTACTATGGTTATGCACGTCAGGATAGAAAGGCAAGAGCGCGTGAGCCAATCACTTCAAAACTCGTTGCAAATATGCTTGAAGTAGCTGGAGTTGATCGTTTGTTGACAATCGACTTGCACGCAGCACAGATTCAAGGGTTCTTTGATATTCCGGTGGATCACTTGATGGGTGCTCCATTGATTGCGGATTACTTTGAGCGTCGTGGCATGGTTGGTTCTGACTATGTCGTTGTCAGCCCGGACCACGGTGGGGTGACTCGTGCTCGTAAATTAGCAGAATTTTTGAAAACTCCAATTGCCATTATCGACAAGCGTCGTAGTGTAGACAAGATGAATACTAGTGAAGTTATGAATATCATTGGTAAGGTAGAAGGTAAGACTTGTATCTTGATTGACGATATGATTGATACAGCTGGAACCATTTGTCATGCGGCTGATGCTCTAGCAGAAGCAGGAGCTGTTGAAGTTTACGCAAGTTGTACGCACCCAGTTCTTTCTGGTCCAGCAATGGAGAATATCCAGAAATCAGCCATTAAAAAATTGGTTGTTTTGGATACTATCTATCTTCCAGAAGAACGTTTGATTGATAAGATTGAACAAATTTCTATCGCTCATCTTTTAGGCGATGCAATCATCCGTATCCACGAAAAACGTCCTCTTTCTCCATTGTTTAGTATCGAGAAGACTATTTAAAATTACAGCTGAAAAAATAAAATATACTCTTAGAAATACAGAACCTAACACTCGCAAAACTCTGCATTGTTCGGATTTCAAACATTTTTATATCAATTATTTCAAGAATTTTATTTGATTTTTGTAATTCGAATGAATTTTACTTGTTTTTACCAGAAAATATAAATTTATTTTTAAAAAAGCTTGACAACTCTAATATATGTGATATAATTTGAGTTAGTAAGGATTATCCTTATAATTAAATTTTAAAATTAAAGAGGAGATAAAACAATGAAGAAAGTTTTATTATCATCAGTAGCAGCTCTTGCAGTATTTTCTGCAGCAGCTCCAGCATTTGCATCTGACAATTCATATAGCTCAAATGCATTGATTCAAAAACACTACGTTTCAGAACGTGATATCGCTGACGAAGCAAACACACAAGTAGCAGCACACGAAGCTGAAATTAACGCTGAAGCTGAAAACGATGCAGCAGTTGTAGCAGCAAAACAAGCTCTTGAAGCATACGGATCAGGTCACCTTTACGGTGATTACGTTGCTAAACTTGAAGCAGCTCGTACTGAAGCACGTAATGTTGTACGCAACAAATATGTAGCTCGCCTTCAAGATGCATACCGTGACACTGCTTATGCTGAAGGTAAATACTGGAACGATGTAACTGGCGTTCAAGACAACAAAACAAAAAGACATGCGTGATCAAGAAGATAAAGCTCTTAACCATGGTGTAGCACCTGAGCAAGTATCTCCTGATCAAGCAGCAACTCAACCAGAAGGTGGTAAACCTAAGGTGCTGTAGACCAAGCTAAAAAAAGCAGATGCAGCAGCTAAAAAAAGCAGGAGCTTCTGCAAAAAGCAGGTCAAAAAGCCCTTCCAAAAACACACGCTGTTAAATAATTTATTTATTTGGTGAAGTATACTATCACTGAAACTTTGTTTCAGTGATTTTTTTAGTAAATAACGAGGTAGAAAAAAATGAGTGGACACTCTAGAACAAAGAAAACACCAATTACTAAAATAATTGCTTCTATCGCAGCAGTAGCTATCGTTGCTTTGGGAGGCTTGTTTATATATAATAACAGCTTCTCAGCATCAAGTGAGAATAAGACGACTGAAACTACCGTTACCCAGGAAGCGTCAAAGCAAGCTTATACTGCTAGCGAGGAAGAAAAGGAATATCTCTCTAATAAATTTAAAGGTTTACTTGCAACAAACTCTGAAACTGTGGGGTATGTATATATTCCGGGTACACAGTTAGATGAACCAGTCGTTCAAACAACGGATAATGCGACTTATTTAGATAAGCGCTTTGATGGAGTTAACGAGCCTTTAATGGGGACAGTCTTTATGGACGCTGATAACAAGAAGGATTTTAGCGATCGATTAACTTGGTTATTTGGTCACGCTCGTGGTAGTAAAGTTCCTGATCACCGTATGTTTAAAGATGTGAACTATTTCAGTCGCCAAGAATATTTTGATGCACACCCTTATGTTGTCATTGAAACTCCAGAGAGAAAGTATTATTATGAAGCTGTTGCTATGATTATTGTCCCAGAAGAAACAGCTTTTTACCGTACTTCTTTTGATGATGATGCGGATTTTGAGAAACAGCTAACTACTATTTATGATACTGCAGAGGTTAAGAAACCAAATGTCAAGGTGTCAGCTAAGGATAAATATCTTGTTCTTTCTACTTGTCGTGAAGAAGATGATACGATTCGTGCCAATCTCTACCTTCGACAAATTCCTGACTCAGAGATGAGTGATTTTGTCAAACAACATGGAGAAAGCCTTCAGTATAAACCAACAAGAGAATAATCTTTAAATAAAATTTTTATGAATCCTCTTAAAATTAAATGAAATAGTTTAATTTTGGGAGGATTTTTTGATTTTGATTTTTATAGTAAATTTCTGCAAACCCTTTCAAAATATGCTATACTGATGAAAAGGAGGATTTCTATGACTCAAGAATTTATCAATCCAAGTGATGGAGTGATCCGTCAGTATCTAGCAACCAGTAAAACTCTAGCTGTAGTAGGCTTATCCGATCGTGAGGAAACAACTAGCAATCGAGTGACTAAAGAAATGCAGGCTCGTGGCTATAAAATTATTCCAGTTAACCCTAAAGCTGCAGGTGGCGAGATTTTGGGAGAAAAGGTTTATGCCAGTCTAGCTGAAATTCCTTTCTCTGTAGATATCGTCAATGTCTATCGTCGCAGTGAATTTTTACCTGATGTAGCACGAGACTTTCTCAAGGCGGATGCCAAGATTTTCTGGGCACAACTAGAACTTGAAAGTTTGGAAGCAGCAGAAATCTTGCGTGCTGGGGGATGCGATGACATCGTCATGAATCGTTGTATTAAGAGAGAACATACACGTTTAATTCTTGAACAGTAAAAAGGTAGCTGATGGGCTACCTTTTGTGTTGTACTCAATGAAAATCAAAGAGCAAACTAGGAAACTAGCCGCAGGCTGTACTTGAGTACGGCAAGACGACGTTGACGTGGTTTGAATTTGATTTTCGAAGAGTATTAGAAAATGCCGATGAGTGTTTGCATACCAAGACTAGTCAGGATGATAGCAATCCAGCAAAGGGCTCCAAGAAGAATGGCTTTTCCACTGGATTTGATCATAGCAATGAGGTTGGTTTTAAGACCAATAGCACTCATAGACATGATGATGAGGAATTTAGAGAGTTGTTTGAGAGGTGAAAAGAAGCTATTGCTAACACCAAAAGAAGTAAGGACGGTGGTTAGCAGAGAAGCTAGGATGAAGTAGAGAATGAAAACGGGGAAGATTTTTTTAAGCTTCACTCCTTGGTTGTTGCCTTGTTGACGGCTTTGCCAATAGGAGAGGAAGAGAGTAATAGGGATAATAGCTAGGGTGCGTGTCAGTTTGACAATAGTGGCAGACTCAAGAGTGTTTGTATTGTATAGACTATCCCAGGCGCTAGCTGTGGCTGTCACAGAGGAAGTATCGTTGACCGCAGTACCCGCAAAGAGAGCAAAACCTTCGTTGGAAAGATGGAGCCAAGAACCTAGAGTTGGAAAGATAAGAGCTGCCAAAACATTGAAGAAAGATAACAGAAATGGCTTGGGCCACTTCTTTTTCCTTGGCGTGAATAACAGGAGCAGTCGCTGCAATGGCAGAACCGCCACAGATAGAAGATCCAACTCCAATCAAGGTAGCTAGCTTTGTATCCATGTTAAAAAATCGTTGGAAAAAGAAAGCAATAATTAAAGCGATAGAAATGGTCGAAAGGATAACAGGGAGGGAAGATTTTCCAACTGCGAAAACTTGTGAGATATTGAGTCCAAAACCCAGTAAGATAACAGCATACTGAAGCAGTTTTTTGGAGCTATAAGTCAAGCCGACTTCCAGTTGTGTATAGGAAGTGATAAAAGGATGGAGAATCATTCCGATAAAAATGGCGAAAACAGGTGCTCCCACAACAGGCAGAAAGCCTCCTAAAACCCAAGAGATGATTGAGATGATCAGACAGGCTAACAGTCCTGCCCAATTTTTTGATAGAAATGACATAAAAACCTCCGAAAATAAGCACTTCTTATTATAATCTTGTCTGTCAGAAAAGTAAAATAGAAAGTAGGAATAAGGTTGTAAATAAATGGAATTTTGCGGTCAGAGAGCTTTTGTAGTATAATAGATATATGTTCTTTGATCAAGGAGGATATATATGGACTTAACCAAACGCTTTAATAAACAATTAGATAAGATACAAGTTTCCTTGATTCGTCAATTTGACCAGGCTATTTCAGAGATTCCTGGTGTCCTGCGATTGACCTTGGGAGAACCAGATTTTACAACGCCAGATCATGTCAAGGAGGCTGCAAAGCGAGCCATTGACCAAGACCAATCCTACTATACAGGAATGAGTGGTTTGTTGACATTGCGTCAGGCGGCGAGTGATTTTGTAAAAGAGAAATATCAGCTAGACTACAATCCGGAGAATGAAATCTTGGTCACAATTGGTGCGACAGAGGCTCTATCAGCTACTCTGACAGCTATTTTGGAGGAAGGAGACAAGGTTCTCTTGCCAGCTCCTGCCTATCCTGGCTATGAGCCAATAGTTAATCTAGTTGGTGCAGAGATTGTCGAGATTGATACAACTGAAAATGGTTTTGTTTTGACTCCTGAAATGCTAGAAAAAGCGATTTTAGAGCAGGGGGATAAGCTCAAGGCAGTTATTCTCAACTATCCAGCCAATCCTACAGGAATTACTTATAGTCGCGAGCAATTAGAAGCCTTGGCAGCTGTTTTACGTAAGTATGAGATTTTCGTAGTCTGTGATGAAGTCTACTCAGAATTGACCTATACAGGGGAAAATCATGTATCTTTGGGAACTATGTTGAGAGATCAGGCCATTATCATTAACGGTCTTTCTAAATCCCATGCCATGACAGGTTGGCGCTTAGGTTTTATCTTTGCACCAGCAAACTTCACAGCTCAACTCATCAAGAGTCACCAGTATTTGGTAACCGCTGCAAACACCATGGCGCAACATGCTGCAGTAGAAGCCTTAACAGCTGGTAAGAACGATGCAGAACCCATGAAGAAGGAATATATCCAGCGTCGGGACTATATTATTGAGAAGATGACTGACCTTGGCTTTGAGATTATCAAACCAGATGGGGCTTTTTATATCTTTGCTAAGATTCCAGCAGGCTATAATCAAGATTCCTTTGCTTTTCTGAAGGATTTTGCCCAGAAGAAGGCTGTTGCTTTTATTCCTGGTGCTGCCTTTGGTCAGTATGGAGAGGGCTATGTTCGCCTATCTTATGCAGCTAGCATGGGAACAATCAGAGAAGCTATGAAACGACTTGAGGAGTACATGAGAGAAGCATGATTCAATCGATTACGAGTCAGGGTTTAGTACTTTACAATCGAAATTTTCGAGAGGATGATAAGCTTGTTAAAATCTTTACAGAACAGGCAGGCAAGCGCATGTTTTTTGTCAAACACGCCGGCCAATCCAAACTAGCTCCTGTCATTCAACCTTTAGTCTTAGCCCATTTTCTCCTAAAAGTCAATGACGATGGACTTAGTTATATAGAAGATTATCATGAGGTGAAGACTTTTCCGAAAATCAATAGTGACCTCTTTGTTATGGCTTATGCGACTTACGTTGCAGCCTTGGCAGATGCGAGTTTGCAGGATAACCAAGAAGATGCTCCCTTGTTTGCTTTTTTGCAAAAGACCTTGGAGTTGATGGAAGATGGCCTGGATTATCAAGTATTGACTAATGTTTTTGAAATTCAGATTTTGACTCGTTTTGGAATCAGTCTTAATTTTAATGAGTGTACTTTTTGCCATCGTGTGGGGCAAGCCTTTGACTTCTCCTTCAAATACGGGGCTTGTCTTTGTCCCGATCATTATCATGAAGATGAGAAACGATGCCATTTAAATCCCAATATTCCTTATCTGCTCAATCAATTTCAAGCCATTGATTTTGAGACCTTGGAGACTATCTCACTTAAGGCCGAAATCAAGCAGGACTTGCGCAAGTTTATGGACCAAATCTACGAGGAATATGTCGGCATTCATCTGAAATCAAAGAAATTTATTGATTCCCTAGCCGACTGGGGACAACTACTGAAAGAGGAAGACAAATGAAAAAAATCGCAGTTGATGCAATGGGTGGCGATTACGCACCACAAGCTATTGTAGAGGGAGTTAATCAAGCCCTTGCTGACTTCTCAGATATTGAGATTCAACTTTACGGAGACGAAAGTAAAATCAAGCAATATCTAACAGCTACAGAGCGCGTTAGTATTATCCATACTGATGAAAAAATCGACTCAGACGATGAGCCTACAAAAGCCATCCGCAAGAAGAAAAATGCCAGCATGATATTGGCGGCCAAGGCTGTCAAAGATGGAGAGGCAGATGCAGTTCTTTCTGCAGGAAATACAGGTGCCTTGTTGGCAGCGGGATTCTTCATCGTTGGTCGTATCAAAAATATCGATCGACCAGGTCTTATGTCAACCTTGCCAACTACTGATGGAAAAGGTTTTGACATGCTTGACCTTGGTGCCAATGCAGAAAATACAGCTCATCACCTGCATCAATATGCTATCTTAGGTTCCTTCTATGCTAGAAATGTTCGTGGTATTGAAAAACCTCGTGTAGGTTTGCTTAATAACGGGACAGAGAGCAGCAAGGGAGATCCACTCCGCAAGGAAGCCTATGACCTATTAGTGGCTGACGAGAGTTTGAATTTCGTCGGGAACGTGGAAGCGCGTGATTTGATGGATGGTGTTGCTGATGTAGTCGTAACAGATGGTTTCACGGGAAACGCTGTACTTAAAGCTATTGAAGGGACTGCTATGGGTATCATGGGCTTGCTTAAAAATGCTATTGTAGGTGGCGGTCTTAGAGCCAAGCTAGGGGCTTTCCTTCTTAAGGATAACCTCAGAGGTTTGAAAAACAGCTCAACTATTCAGATGTTGGAGGCGCGGTTCTGTTTGGTGTTAAGGCACCAGTAGTTAAGACTCATGGCTCAAGTGATGCCAAGGCTGTCTATAGCACAATACGCCAGATTCGTACCATGCTTGAGACAGATGTAGTTGCTCAAACTGCGCGTGAATTTTCAGAGGAATAAGGAGAACAATATGACAGAACAACAAATTTTTGACCGTATCGTAACCATCATTCAAGAGCGTCAAGGAGAAGACTTTGTCGTAACCGAAAACTTGAGCTTAAAGGACGATTTGGATGCTGATTCAGTAGATTTGATGGAATTTGTCCTAACCATTGAGGATGAATTTGGAATTGAGATTAGTGATGAAGAAATTGACAACCTCCAAAGTGTCGCAGACGTATTAGTAATCATTAAAAATAGAATATAAGAAAAAGCAACATGCTGGTCATGTTGCTTTTTCTATTTAGTGTATTTAGGAGACTACACTTCGAATTCATAGAGTGCTGTAGATAGGTAACGTTCTCCGTTATCTGGTGCAAGCGCAAGGACTTTTTTTACCTGCCCCCAGTTTTTTAGCAACTTCGATTGCTGCATAGATAGCTGCGGCAGAAGAAATACCTACCAAGAAGCCTTCTTTTCCACCAATTTCGCGACCAAGTGCAAGAGCATTGTCTGATGTCACGCGAACGATACCATCATAAGCTTCTACATCAAGTGTTTCTGGGATGAATCCTGCAGAGATACCTTGAATTTTGTGAGGTCCTGGTTTTTCACCTGATAAGATTGCTGACTCGTCTGCCTCAACTGCAAAAACTTGAATGTTTGAGTTAGCAGTTTTAAGAGCATGAGAGACACCAGAAATAGTTCCTCCAGTACCAACACCAGCAACAAAGGCATCTAAACCATCAGCTCCGAAATCAGCTAGAATTTCAGCTCCTGTTGTTCTTTCGTGAACTTCTGGGTTAGCTTGGTTATTAAACTGTAATGGTAGGAAACCATCGCGTTCAGCAGCAATTTCTTGCGCTTTTGCAATCGCACCTTTCATTCCTTCACTACCAGGTGTGAGGACTAGTTCAGCTCCATAAGCTTGGATAATTTTACGACGTTCAACACTCATGGTTTCAGGCATAACGATAACAACTTTATAGCCTTTAGCAGCACCAACCCATGAAAGACCGATACCAGTGTTCCCGCTTGTTGCTTCTACAATAGTAGAGCCTGGTTTCAGTTTACCCTCTTGTTCTGCTTTTTCAATCATACTAAGAGCGATGCGGTCTTTAACGGATGAACCTGGGTTAAAAGCTTCTAGTTTTACGTAAACGTCTGCTGCACCTTCTGGTACAATGTTATTCAATTTAACAATCGGTGTTTTTCCGATAAGTTCTGTGATATTGTTATAAATAGCCATGTTAGCACCTCTTTATATAAGATGCTTCTAGTATAACGCTATCTTAAACTTTTGTAAAATATAGAAATCCTATCGAAGCGATAGGATTTTTTTATAACAATCAGAAAAATAGTCAGTGTAAATCTAAAAATTGAGGGAAGATATTTAAAAGTGCTTTACACAAGGTTTACAGGAACTTCAACTTCTCGTAAGCCTTGATCTGTTAGGATAACTTTCCCATTAAAAATTCTATGAGGGCAGCTTTGGTATCCTCTTTATCTTCTTTATCGACAAAGATAATTGTGTCAACTTGATCTGTAAAGTTGGTTTCGAGTTCCATAAGATTATGTTCTTTAAGAAAATTCCCATACTCTTGATATTGAGCATAGCTCATTTGAATTTGAATTCCTGCTTGTTCTTTGATTTCAATAATGCCAATTTCTTTGACAGCTAAGGCGACACTTCCTGCATAAGCGCGAATGAGGCCTCCGGCACCCAGCTTAATACCACCAAAATATCGGGTAACAACTACACAGACATTAGTAAGATTGTGGTTTTCTAGAACTCCTAGCATAGGTACACCAGCAGTTCCACTTGGCTCTCCATCATCACTGGTTCGCTTGATTTCACTGCGCTCACCGATAATAAAAGCAGAGCAGTTGTGGGTAGCCTTATAGTGTTCTTTTTTGATAGCAGTGATAAAGGCACGAGCTTCTTCTTCACTATAGACACGTTTTGCATGACAAATAAATCGTGATTTTTTGATTTCTTCTTGGACTTGTCCGTCCTCTTTTATCGTTCTAAATTCCATATTTTTATTGTACTAAAAAATAGTCTAAAGTTCTAGATTTTACGAATAAAGAAGTATGAAAATAAATCCAAATTATCTTGGTCGACTTTTTACAGAACAAGAATTAAGCCCTGAAGAACGACAACTGGCGGAGAAGCTGCCAAGCATGAGAAAAGAGAAGGGGAAACTCTTCTGTCAACGATGTGATAGTATGATTCAAGATGAATGGTCTCTACCTATTAATGCTCATTACTGCCGAGAATGTTTGTTGATGAAGCGAGTTAGGAGTGATCAGGCCTTATATTATTTCCCTCAAGAAGATTTTCCTAAACAAGATGTTCTTAAATGGAAGGGACAATTGACTCCATTTCAAGAGAAAGTATCAGAAGGCTTACTTCAAGCAGTAGAGAACCAGCAACCGACTTTAGTTCATGCAGTGACTGGCGCTGGGAAGACAGAGATGATTTATAAAGTTGTTGCGAAAGTTATTAATGATGGTGGCGCAGTTTGTCTAGCAAGTCCACGGATAGATGTTTGTTTGGAATTGTATAAGCGATTGCAGAATGACTTTGCTTGCGAAATAGCTTTACTGCATGGTGAGTCTGAACCATACTTTTCGGACACCTCTGGTTGTTGCAACAACTCATCAATTATTAAAGTTTTATCATGCTTTTGATTTACTAATAGTAGATGAAGTAGATGCATTCCCCTATGTTGACAACAAGATGCTTTACAAAGCTGTAAAGAATTGTGTAAAGGAGAAATGGACTCAGAATTTTTCTCACTGCAACTTCTACAGATGAGTTGGATAAGAAGGTTCGCTTAGGGGAGCTAAAACGACTAAGCCTGCCAAGGCGGTTCCATGGAAATCCTTTAATTATTCCAAAACCCGTTTGGCTATCTGATCTGGATAAATGTTTGGATAAGTTTCGCCTACCACCAAAGCTAAAAAGATATGTTGAAAACCAGAGAAGAACTGGCTACCCCTTACTAATATTTGCATCAGAAATTACAAAGGGAGAGAAAGTTGAAGGAAATCTTACAAGAGAAATTTCCAAATGAGAAAATTGGTTTCGTATCCTCAGTTACTGAAGATAGATTAGAGCAAGTTCAAGCTTTTAGGGATAGGGAATTGACCATATTGATAAGCACAACAATATTGGAGCGCGGAGTTACCTTCCCTTGTGTTGATGTCTGTGTCGTAGAAGCAAACCATCGTCTTTTTACAAAATCAAGCCTCATTCAAATTGGAGGACGTGTAGGTCGCAGCATGGATAGACCTACAGGAGATCTAATTTTCTTTCATAATGGATTAAATCGTTCGATTAAGAATGCTATAAAGGAAATTAAACTGATGAACAAGGAGGCAGGCCTATGATTTGTTTACTATGTGGCCAACATTTGAAGAAAAATCTAACCTTTGGAGAGCTTCTTTTTTTGAAAAAGGAGGAGGGCTCACTTTGTTTAGCTTGTTACTCAAGTTTTGAAATGATTGGGGAAGAACATTGCCCAAATTGTCATAAAAAAAGGAGTGTCAAAGTTCGTGTCAAGATTGTCAACTTTGGTGTAAAGAAGGGATTGAAGTAAGCCATGAAGCGATTTTTAGTTATAATCAAGCCATGAAAGACTTCTTTAATCGTTACAAATTTGATGGCGATTATATTCTCCGAAAAGTTTTTGCAATGATTTTAAAATGAGAATTTAAAAAAATACAAGGATTATCATTTTATTTTAATACCGTTAAGCCCTGAGAGGTATGCAAAAAGAGGTTTTAATCAGGTTGCAGGCCTAATAGAAGCTGCAGGACTTTCCCATCTGGATGTATTAGGGAAAAGAGAAGAAAAAGCAAGTTCTTCTAAAAATCGTTCAGAGCGTTTGGCCACGGAACTTCCGTTTTTTATTAAAGAAGGCAGTAGGATTCCAAAGAAGATTCTATTGATTGATGATATTTATACGACAGGAGCGACTGTTAACCGTGTCAAGAGTATGCTAGAGAATGCAGGAGCAGAAGAGGTTAGAACATTTTCCCTCGTAAGATGAGGAAAAAGATTGCAAAAAGATTATGAAAGCGTTATAATAAATGTAGAAAAACAAATATGTTTAGAAAGAAGGTACTTATATGATTAAATATAGTATCCGTGGTGAAAACCTAGAAGTAACAGAAGCAATTCGTGATTATGTAGTTTCTAAACTCGAAAAGATCGAAAAATACTTCCAAGCAGATCAAGAACTAGATGCACGTGTAAATTTGAAAGTGTATCGTGAAAAGACTGCTAAGGTAGAAGTAACAATTCCGCTTGGGTCTATAACTCTTCGTGCAGAAGACGTTTCTCAAGATATGTATGGATCTATTGATTTGGTGACAGATAAGATTGAACGTCAAATCCGTAAAAATAAAACTAAAATTGAACGTAAGAACAGAAATAAAGTTTCTACTAGCCAACTATTTACAGATGCCTTGGTAGAAGAGACAGATGCTGCTCAACCTAAAGTTGTTCGTTCAAAACAAATTGATTTAAAACCAATGGACCTTGAAGAAGCACTTCTTCAGATGGACTTATTGGGCCATGATTTCTTCATTTATATCGATGTTGAAGATCAAACAACAAATGTCATTTATCGACGCGAAGATGGAGATATTGGTCTTCTTGAAGTGAAAGAATCTTAATACTTAATATGCTTAGATTAAAAAGGTGGTTTACACTAGTGTAAACCACCTTTTGTGTTCATGAATACTACATTTGAGCACAAGTGCTATTCCTTCTTTAAAGGTCGCTTTTTCAGTGCAAATATGGTATAATATTGCGCAAGAGGTTTGTAATGAAAAAAAATGAAATGAATCCCTTTTTTATATACTTATTTGTTGGGATTGCCTTTATAATCATGACTGTATTGGTTATTTTTCTTCAAAATAACCTAGTCACAATAGCATGCTTATTTTTCTTAATGGTGGCATTTCTTTTGCTATTTTATTTTCAGAAGAAATCTTATCAAAAAACAGAAATTGAACAAATCCAATACGTAAACCATCAGGCGGAAGATAGTTTAAGTTCACTCTTAGAACAGATGCCGGTTGGAGTTGTCAAACTAAACATGGAAAGTAGTGAGATTGAGTGGTTCAATCCCTACGCAGAGTTAATGTTGACAACGGAAGATGGAGAAATTGACCTTCCTCAAGTTCAAGAAATTATAAAAACATCCATATCTTCTCCTGGAATTTATGCAAATGTGGGAGAAAAACGTTATGCTGTACATCTAGATAGAAATTCTGGTGTACTCTACTTTTTGACGTTTCTGGAGAGTACGAAGCCACAGTAGAATTGGTTACAAGTCGCCCTGTTATTGGTATTATTTCGGTAGATAATTATGATGATTTAGAGGACGAAACATCTGAATCTGACATCAGTCACATTAATAGTTTTGTTGCGAATTTTGTCGCAGAGTTTACCGGAAAACATCAGATGTTTTCTCGTAGAGTAACCATGGATCGTTTCTACTTATTTACCGACTATACGGTATTAGAGCAATTGATGCAGGATAAATTTTCTGTAATTGATACCTTCCGTGAAGAAGCTAAGCAGAGAGATTTAGCCTTAACCATGAGTATGGGCTTGTCATATGGTGATGGCGATCATGAGGGTATTGGTAAAGTTGCTTTATCAAATCTCAACCTTGCAGAAGTTCGAGGTGGAGACCAGGTCGTTGTAAAAGAAAATGATGAGACGAAAAATCCAATTTATTTTGGTGGTGGTTCCGCAGCTTCTATTAAGCGAACAAGAACACGTACAAGAGCAATGATGACGGCAATCTCTGAAAAGTTGAGAAGTGTTGACCGTGTCTTCGTAGTTGGTCATAAAAACTTAGACATGGATGCTTTAGGCTCTGCTGTTGGTATGCAATTGTTCTCGAGTAACGTCTTGGATGAAAGTTATGTGGTCTATGATGCAGAACAAATGTCTCCGGACATTCATCGTGCCATTCAATTCTTAGAGAATGAGGGAGTAACAAAACTCATCCCTCTAACTCAAGCTATGGGAATGGTCACTAATCGTTCCTTGCTAGTGATGGTCGACCACTCTAAGACAGCTTTAACCTTGTCAAAAGAGTTTTATGATTTATTCACACAAACCATCATTATTGACCACCATAGACGAGATCAGGATTTCCCGGAAAATGCTGTTATCACCTATATCGAGAGCGGAGCAAGTAGCGCGAGCGAGCTTGTAACAGAGTTAATTCAATTCCAAAACTCTAAGAAAGCACGCTTAAGTCGTATCCAAGCTAGTGTTCTTATGGGCGGTATGATGCTGGATACTAAGAACTTCACCTCTCGTGTAACTAGCCGAACCTTTGACGTGGCAAGTTATCTAAGAACACGTGGTAGTGATAGTATTGTAATTCAAGAACTTGCGGCGACTGACTTTGAAGAGTATCGATTGGTTAATGAGCTAATCTTGCAAGGACAGGCCGTACAACCTTCTATTCTTGTAGCTCAGGCCAAGGATGGTAAGGAGTATGATATTGTAGTGATTAGTAAAGCAGCTGATACTATGTTAGCTATGTCAGGTATTGAAGCTAGCTTTGTCATTGCTAAAAACAGCCAAGGGGATATTTCCATTTCTGCACGAAGTCGAAGTAAGATCAATGTGCAACGGATTATGGAAGAATTGGGAGGTGGAGGTCACTTTAACCTGGCAGCTGCCCGACTGACAGATATGACTCTGCAAGAAGCAGGTGATAAACTAAAAACTGTTATTTCTAATGAAATTAGAGAAAAGGAGACAGAAGAATGAAAGTAATCTTTTTAGCAGATGTAAAAGGCAAAGGGAAAAAAGGCGAAATCAAGGAAGTGCCAACAGGTTATGCGCAAAACTTTTTGATTAAGAAAAACCTTGCTAAAGAAGCGACTTCACAAGCAATTGGTGAGTTGCGCGGGAAGCAAAAATCTGAAGAAAAAGCACATGCTCAACTTCTTGCAGAAGCACAAGAAATTAAGGCGAAACTTGAAGCAGAAGAAACAATTGTTGAGTTTGTTGAAAAAGTTGGTCCAGATGGAAGAACTTTTGGCTCAATTACTAGCAAGAAAATTGCGGAAGAGCTCCAAAAACAATTTGGAATTAAAATTGATAAACGTCATATTCAAGTTCAATCTCCAATTCGAGCAGTTGGCTTGATTGATGTTCCAGTAAAAATTTATCAGGATGTAACTAGCGTCATCAATCTTCGTGTAAAAGAAGGCTAAGCTAGATTTGAGTAATGATTTTGTAAAAGGAAGGAAAGTCTGATGGCAGAAGTAGAGGAACTACGAGTTCAGCCCCAGGATATTTTGGCAGAACAATCGGTATTGGGAGCTATATTTATCGATGAGAGTAAACTCGTATTTGTTCGAGAATATATTGACTCTCGAGACTTCTTTAAGTATGCTCACCGGTTGATTTTTCAGGCCATGGTTGATTTGTCAGATCGAGGCGAAGCTATTGATGCAACGACTGTTCGTACGATATTAGATGATCAAGGTGATTTGCAAAATATTGGTGGCTTGTCCTACCTTGTTGAGATTATCAACTCTGTACCAACCTCTGCAAACGCTGAATACTATGCAAAAATTGTAGCAGAGAAAGCCACGCTTCGTCGTTTGATTGCCAAGTTGACAGAGTCTGTAAACCAAGCTTACGAAGCCTCTAGTCCAGCAGATGAAATCATTGCGCGAGCAGAAAAAGGTTTGATCGATGTCAGTGAGAATGCAAATCGTAGTGGTTTTAGAAACATTCGTGACATTTTAAATCTTAATTTTGGGAATCTGGAAGTTCGATCACAACAAACGTCGGATATTACGGGGATTGCTACTGGTTATCAAGATTTGGATCATATGACAACTGGTTTGCACGAGGAGGAGTTAATCATTCTTGCTGCTCGTCCTGCGGTTGGTAAGACTGCTTTTGCCTTGAATATTGCTCAAAATATTGGAACCAAGCTAGACAAGACCGTTGCAATTTTCTCGCTTGAGATGGGTGCTGAGAGTCTGGTTGACCGTATGTTGGCTGCCGAAGGACTAGTAGAGTCTCACTCTATCCGTACAGGGCAATTGACTGAGGAAGAGTGGCGCAAATATACGATTGCTCAAGGTAATCTTGCAAAAGCAAGTATCTATATTGACGATACCCCTGGAATTCGAATTACGGAGATTCGTTCACGCGCCAGAAAATTGTCTCAGGAAACAGGCAATCTTGGATTGATCTTGATTGACTACCTGCAGTTAATTACAGGGACTGGTCGTGAGAACCGTCAACAAGAGGTTTCAGAGATTTCACGTCAGTTGAAAATTCTGGCCAAGGAACTGAAGGTGCCTGTTATCGCGCTAAGTCAGCTGTCACGTAGTGTTGAACAACGTCAAGATAAAAGGCCTGTACTATCAGATATTCGTGAGTCTGGATCTATCGAGCAAGATGCGGATATCGTTGCCTTTCTCTATCGTGATGACTATTATGAACGTGGTGGCGAAGAAGAGGAAGGTCTTCCGAATAACAAGGTAGAAGTTATTATTGAGAAGAACCGTAGCGGGGCACGTGGAACGGTAGAATTGATTTTTCAAAAAGAGTATAACAAGTTTTCAAGTATTTCGAAGAGAGAGGAACAAAGATGACAGATGCATTTACAGATGTAGCCAAGATGAAAAAAATCAAAGAAGAAATCAAGGCGCATGAAGGACAAGTCGTGGAAATGACCTTGGAAAATGGTCGTAAACGCCAAAAGAATCGCTTGGGAAGACTTATTGAAGTTTATCCATCACTCTTTATCGTTGAATTCGGGGATGTTGAAGGGGACAAACAAGCCAATGTCTATGTTGAATCCTTCACGTATTCTGATATCTTAACGGAAAAGAATTTGATTCACTATTTGGATTAAGGTTGAAAGTGGGAGTTTTCTCACTTTTTTATTTTTCTTTCGAATGATATAAATGAGGTCAACCTCAAAAATTTATCTATTCGAAGGAGAATGAATGACATATAGTAAAAAGGGAACTTTTCTTAAGAGAACGACAGTGGGGACAGCTTCCCTACTGTTAGCAGGTGCTTTTTTGTTTGGTGGAGGAGCTGTTCATGCCAATCAGGCAAACAATGGCTCACTGGCACAAGGAGATGATTATCCCTATTATTATAAAAATGGAAGTCAAGAAATTGATAAGTGGCGAATGTACTCAAGACAGTGTACTTCATTTGCTGCCTTTCGTCTTAGCAGTGTAAATGGTTTTGAGTTACCAGCTGCGTATGGAAATGCAAATCAATGGGGATATAGGGCTAAAAGAGAAGGCTATCGTGTCGATCAGCATCCAGCAATTGGCTCTATAGCTTGGGATGCAAGCGGACAGTATGGCCACGTAGCCTGGGTATCCAATGTCCTTGGTGACATGATTGAAATCGAGGAGTACAATTATGGTATTAGAGAGAAGTACAATCGTAGAATTGTGAAGGCAAGCTCTATGACTGGCTTCATTCATTTTAAAGATGTCGGACAGGCTAGTACAGGGAATTATCAATCAACTTTAGTATCTAGTGGAACCCATGTTTTTACAGAAAAAGCTGCTATTATGAACCAGCCATCACAAGCGGCTGAGATTATTGACTATTACTATCCTGGAGAAAGTGTTCATTACGATCAGACTCTTGAAAAAGATGGCTATAAATGGATTAGTTATCTATCCCGAACTGGGAATCGCAGATATGTCCAGATAGCTAAAACAGCAACTGCTAAGAATGGATGGGAAAAACAGGGGACAATCTGGTACTACTATGAAAATGATAAAGTGGCTCTTGGTTGGAAAAAGATAAACGGTAGTTGGTACTATTTCCAAACAAGTGGTGCCATGAGAACCGGTTGGCTAAAAGACGGTTCCAAGTGGTATTACCTGAAATCGTCTGGAGAAATGCAGACAGGATGGTTAAAGGATAAGGGCATCTGGTATTATCTCGAAAGCTCGGGTGCTATGAAGACAAGTCAGTGGTTCCAGCTCTCAGGGAAACATTATTACGTGAACGCATCTGGAGAATTAGCAGTAGATACGACTATCGATGGGTTCCAAGTTGACAGCAATGGTGCGCGAGTAGAACAAACATCCCAATAAGCCTTGACCGATAATCTAACTCTTAGCAATGGTATTTTTCCCTGCTTTCCTTTATAATGGGTGTATGGACAAGAAAAAATTATTATTGATTGATGGATCTTCAGTTGCTTTCCGAGCATTTTTTGCACTTTACCAGCAACTGGATCGTTTTAAAAATGACAATGGACTACATACCAATGCAATTTACGGTTTTCATCTGATGCTAAATCACCTATTGGAACGTGTCCAGCCGAGTCATATTTTGGTTGCTTTTGATGCGGGGAAAACGACTTTCCGTACAGAGATGTATGCAGAATATAAGGGTGGTCGTGCTAAGACACCAGATGAGTTTCGAGAGCAATTCCCCTTCATTCGTGAGATGCTAGACCATCTTGGAATTCGCCATTATGAGTTGGCTCAGTATGAGGCGGATGATATCATTGGAACTCTTGGTCGCTTGGCTGAAAAGGATTCTTTTGATGTGACCATCGTCAGCGGAGACAAGGACTTGATTCAGTTGACGGATGAGCATACAGTGGTTGAGATTTCTAAGAAAGGTGTCGCCGAGTTTGAGGCCTTTACCCCAGAATATCTCATGGAAAAGATGGGGATTACCCCAGCTCAGTTTATTGATCTTAAGGCCCTCATGGGGGATAAGTCTGATAATATCCCTGGTGTCACTAAGATTGGTGAAAAGACTGGGATCAAGCTCTTGTTAGAACACGGCTCGCTGGAAGGTATTTATGAAAATATCGATGGCATGAAGGCTTCCAAGATGAAGGAAAATCTTGTCAATGACAAGGAACAAGCCTTTCTGTCTAAAACACTAGCTACCATCGACACGAAAGCGCCAATCGAGATAGGTCTAGATGATTTGATCTATAGTGGACCAAATGTGGAAAACCTTGGGAAATTCTACGATGAGATGGGCTTTAAACAGCTCAAACAAGCCTTGAATGCTTCTCAGGCGAATCAATCTGAGACTTTGAATTTCACCATGGTGGACAAAGTGAGTGAAGATATGCTGAGTGCCGACTCTATCTTTCACTTTGAACTTTTTGGTGAAAACTACCATACAGATGATTTGGTTGGTTTTGCTTGGTCTTGTGGAGACAAGCTCTATGCTACAGATAAGCTGGAACTTCTACGGGATTCGATTCTTAAGGAATTTCTAGAAAAAACACCTCTGAAAGTATATGACTTTAAGAAAGCTAAAGTTCTCTTAAATCGCTTTGGTTTGGACTTGCAGGCTCCTGCTTTTGACAGTCGCTTGGCTAAATACCTTCTCTCTACTGTAGAGAATAATGAAATTTCAACCATTGCTAGTCTTTATGGTCAAACTTACCTAGTCGATGATGAAACCTTCTATGGTAAGGGTGTCAAGAAAGCTATCCCTGAGAGAGAAACCTTCTTGGAGCACTTGGCTCGTAAGGTTGCTGTGCTGGTTGAGACAGAGCCTGTTTTACTTGAAAAATTAAGTGAAAATGGACAATTGGACCTCCTCTATGAGATGGAGCAGCCTCTGGCCTTTGTTCTTGCTAAGATGGAAATCGCTGGGATCAAGGTTAAAAAAGAAACTCTACTCGAGATGCAAGTTGAAAATGAGCTTGTCATTGAAAAGCTGACTCAAGAGATTTATGAATTGGCTGGTGAGAAGTTTAACATCAACTCGCCTAAACAACTTGGTGAATTGCTTTTTGAAAAGCTAGGTCTCCCTATAGAATACACCAAGAAAACCAAGACAGGTTACTCAACAGCAGTAGATGTGTTAGAGCGCCTAGCTCCTATTGCCCCAATCGTCAAGAAAATTTTAGATTATCGTCAGATTGCTAAAATTCAATCCACTTATGTGATTGGTTTACAGGACTGGATTTTAGCGGATGGCAAGATCCACACGCGCTATGTTCAAGATTTGACTCAGACAGGGCGTCTGTCTAGTGTGGATCCAAACTTGCAAAATATTCCTGTTCGCTTGGAACAAGGTCGCCTCATTCGTAAGGCTTTCGTGCCAGAGTGGGAGGATAGTGTCCTTCTGAGCTCTGACTATTCACAGATTGAGTTGCGAGTTTTGGCGCATATCTCTAAAGATGAGCACTTAATCAAGGCCTTCCAAGAGGGAGCTGATATTCATACCTCGACAGCCATGCGTGTCTTTGGAATTGAACGTCCTGAGGATGTGACTCCGAATGACCGTCGCAATGCCAAGGCTGTCAACTTTGGAGTGGTTTACGGAATTTCAGACTTTGGTTTATCCAATAACCTAGGTATCAGCCGTAAAGAGGCTAAGGCATACATCGACACTTACTTTGAACGCTTCCCAGGTATCAAAAATTACATGGATGAAGTCGTTCGTGAGGCGCGTGATAAGGGTTATGTAGGGACTCTCTTCAAACGTCGTCGTGAGTTGCCAGATATCAATTCGCGTAACTTTAACATTCGTGGTTTTGCAGAGCGTACAGCTATCAACTCACCTATCCAAGGATCGGCTGCAGATATTCTCAAAATCGCCATGATTCAGCTAGATAAAGCCTTGGTAGCAGGTCGTTATCAAACTAAGATGCTGTTACAAGTACACGATGAAATTGTTCTTGAAGTGCCTAAGTCAGAATTGGCATCTATTAAAAACTTGTCAAACAAACCATGGAAGAAGCCATTCAACTCAGTGTGCCCCTGATTGCTGATGAAAATGAAGGCGTGACTTGGTATGAGGCTAAGTAGAGCTTGTTTAAAACTAAAGACAAAAATCCCCTCAGTCTATTGAGGGGATTTTATCAAATTTGGAATGGTAACTTCCGGAGAAATCATTTGAGACAATCCACAACCTGTGGAAAACTATTTATCAATTTGATAGTCAATCATGAAGTGGTATGAAAACAAGAGACAGGAATCATTTGCGATATACTAGTAACTAGTAATCTTTGTAGGAGTAGATTTTGGGGGCTTAAGGAGCTAGTCAAACTTAATGAGAGAGAGTTCTTTTATATCCTTTTCAGGCGTGTTAGTATTCTATCTTTTTCCACAACCTGTGGAAAACTTAGAAGCAACTAGCTACTAATTATGCTTCGGTAACCAGCTGAGGGTAAAGTCGAGAGTCTTGGCATTGAGCAATTCCTGATGGCTGATGCTTTGTTTTTCTTTTTCGTCCAGTCGACAGTCTTGTACAAAGTGGAAGTGTTCATAATTTTGCTGAGTACGAACATCCAACCACTGATTTGTTTCTGTCAGATAGACACGAAGGTGATTAAAGAGCGGAATTCCAAGATCATAGCTTGCTTTCCCTGGGCAAGTCGGGTAAAGTCCGAGAGCAGACCAGACATACCAAGCCGAAAGACTACCATTATCCTCATCGCCTGGATAAGCATCCCAACTAGCTCGGAAGGCTTTTTGACGGAGGGTCTTGATTAAGAGACTGGTATATTGGGGATAATTACTGTAGCGGAACAGATAGGGGATGTGGAAACTTGGTTGGTTGGAAATGGCTAGTTGACCAAATGGCGCTGTTGCCATCTCGCTCATCTCATGAATTTCATATCCATAACCCGTCGTTTCAAAAAGTGGGAGACTTTGACAAGCTTTCAAAAGATAGTTGCTAAAGGCTTCTTTTCCACCCATTAGTTGGCTAAGTCCAGAAATATCATGTAAGACACCGAGACTGGCTTGAATAGCTGAACACTCAGCGTAGTCACGACCCCAACTATAGGGAGAAAAGTCAGGACGGAAGTTCCCATCTAGATCACGCGCCCTCATGTAACCTGTCTCAGAGTCAAATAGATTCTGATAGTTTTTAGAATATTGAGCATAGGTTTGAGCTAGCTCTTCTTGACCTAATTTTGCTGCACAAGTAGAGATACAAAAATCGCTGTAGGCATAATCTAGCGTATGACTGACACTTTCATGGAAGTCCGTGGATAGGTATCCTAGCTTTTGGTATTGGGCCAGGCCGTGTCGTCCATTGATAGCTTTTGGATCTGCCTTGGTCGCAGTTTCAATCATGGCTTTGAGAAATTCTTCTTCAAGTTCAGGTGCCATATCCTTGCAGGCACTATCTGCAAGAAGGCCATCAATCAAAGTCCCAGGCATCATTCCTCTTTCGTCAGGAGCCAGCCACTTAGGGAGATACCCGGTATCTCTATAGCTATTGAGGAAACCTTCAAGAAACTGACGATAGTGCTCTGGAATAATCAAGGCAAAGAGTGGGAATGAAGTGCGGAAGGTATCCCAAAAACCATTGTTGGTAAAGAGCAGACCAGACTTAATCGTTCCTGAAGCAAGGTCTATATGAATAGTCTCGCCTTGCTCATTTACCTCATAGAAGGTTTGTGGGAAAAGAAAGAGTCTATAAAGACAGTGATCAAAAAATGTTCGGTCTACAGAGCCAGTTTCCACGACATCAAAACGGCCTAGAAGGTCTTCCCAACTTGCTTTAGCCTCTGACTTCGTTTCTTCAAAGTCTTTTCTAGGCAGATTAAAGAGGGCCTGTTCTTTGGAAATAAAAGAAGTAGCCAGTTGAACTAAAGCTTCTGCTCCAGCCAAGTCGATACGCCAGTCTTGCCCCACTTGATTGATAGATAGAATATCCGTAGAGAATGCGAGAGCAGTAAACATGACGAGGGGACTTTTGTTGGTTTCGGTTAATCCGCTTTGACCAAGGCTGACAGTACGCTCATTTACTTGCTCTAATGATAAATCATCAGCTGCATGCAGATAGAGTGAGAGCTTCTTGCCTTGTATCTGTCTTAGTTGAATAGAAGCCCCATAGCAAGTAGGTGTGAGTTGAGTTTCAATCTGATAACGCTCAGAAAAAATTCTGAGATAATGGGGATTGAAAATAGCACGAGCAAGGTTATAGGAAGACTGACGATGGAAGAGGGTGTCGCCACGGATTTCTCCTGTAACAGGAGTCAGTAGCAACCAAGAATAATCGCCAATCCAAGGACTAGGTTGGTGGGTTAGTCGAATACCCTGAAATATGGGAAGATGGGGATCAAAAAACCAAGACCCTTCCTGGTCACTAGTTTGTGGAACAAAGTAATTCATCCCAAAAGGAACACCTGTGTAAGGTAGGGCATTGCCTCGTGAAAATGCATGTTTACTGGCTGTTCCAAAACGCGTATCTATGGTTTCAAGTATAGGCTTCATAACGATTTCCTTCTGTAGTTTTCTACATTATATCAGAAAAAGGATACTTTGAGAAAATGACTTCAAAATATAACAATTTTGTAGAATAATGACTAACATTTGTGTATATATTTTCTGGGCTAAAAGCTATATACTGAAAATGAAAATCTGTTTGAAAGAGGCAAAATAGTTTATGGTTTATTCTAAAGAAATCGTCAGAGAGTGGCTAGATGAGGTAGCGGAGCGCGCCAAGGAACATCCTGAATGGGTGGATGTCTTTGAGCGTTGCTATACAGACACTTTAGACAATACAGTTGAAATCTTAGAAGATGGCTCGACCTTTGTGCTGACTGGGGATATCCCAGCTATGTGGCTTCGGGACTCGACTGCTCAGCTTAGACCATACCTTCATGTGGCAAAAAGAGACCCTCGTTTGCGCCAGACCATTGCTGGTTTGGTTAAACGACAGATGACTTTGATTCTCAAGGATCCCTATGCCAACTCTTTCAATATTGAGGAAAACTGGAAGGGTCATCACGAGACAGACCATACAGACCTCAATGGCTGGATTTGGGAACGCAAGTATGAAGTAGATTCGCTTTGCTATCCCTTGCAATTAGCTTATCTCCTTTGGAAAGAAACTGGCGAGACTAGTCAGTTTGATGAGACTTTTGTTACAGCGACCAAGGAGATTCTCCATCTTTGGACGGTGGAGCAAGACCACAATAACTCACCATACCGTTTCGTCCGTGATACCGATCGTAAGGAAGACACTTTGGTAAATGACGGCTTTGGTCCTGACTTTGCCGTGACAGGAATGACCTGGTCAGCCTTCCGTCCAAGCGATGACTGCTGTCAGTATAGCTACTTGATTCCATCAAATATGTTTGCGGTGGTTGTCTTAGGTTATGTCCAAGAAATCTTTGCAGAATTGAATCTAGCTGATAGCGAGAGCATTATTGCTGATGCCAAACGTCTCCAAGCTGAGATCCAAGAAGGAATTGAAAACTACGCCTACACCACCAACAGCAAGGGTGAAAAGATTTACGCCTTTGAAGTAGACGGTTTGGGAAATGCTAGCATCATGGACGACCCTAACGTACCAAGTTTGTTGGCTGCTCCCTATCTTGGGTACTGTGATGTTAACGATGAAGTGTATCAAGCAACTCGTCGCACCATTCTCAGCCCTGAAAATCCTTACTTCTACCAAGGAGAATACGCTAGCGGTCTCGGAAGTTCCCATACCTTCTATCGTTATATCTGGCCTATTGCCCTATCTATCCAAGGTTTGACAGCTACAGATAAAGCTGAGAAAAAATACTTGCTAGACCAACTAGTTGCATGTGATGGTGGAACAGGTGTTATGCATGAAAGCTTCCACGTAGATGACCCGACTCTCTACTCTCGTGAATGGTTCTCATGGGCCAACATGATGTTCTGCGAATTGGTCTTGGATTACCTAGATATTCGCTAATACTCTTCGAAAATCTCTTCAAACCACGTCAGCTTCACCTTGCCGTAGGTATGGTTACTGACTTCGTCAGTTTATCCACAACCTCAAAGCAGTGCTTTGAGCAGCCTGCGGCTAGCTTCCTAGTTTGCTCTTTGATTTTCATTGAGTATAAGGAGCACGTTTTCGCTCAACTGATTCTAGGAAAGAATCACAAATCTATTTTTAAATTTAAGTTAGAATGAGGTTTTACTCATGGAAAATGTTGTTGTACATATCATCTCTCACAGTCACTGGGATCGTGAGTGGTATCTACCTTTTGAAAGTCACCGTATGCAATTGGTGGAACTTTTTGACAATCTGTTTGATCTTTTTGAAAATGATCCTGAGTTCAAGAGCTTCCACTTGGATGGACAAACCATTGTCCTCGATGACTATTTAGAAATTCGCCCTGAAAACCGTGACAAGGTGCAGCGTTATATCGACGAAGGCAAGTTGAAGATTGGGCCTTTCTATATCTTGCAGGATGATTACTTGATTTCCAGTGAAGCTAACGTCCGCAATACTTTGATTGGACAAGCGGAATGCGCTAAATGGGGCAAATCTACTCAAATTGGTTACTTCCCAGATACCTTTGGAAATATGGGGCAGGCTCCTCAAATCCTTCAAAAATCAGGTATTCACGTAGCAGCCTTTGGTCGCGGTGTCAAACCAATCGGATTTGACAATCAAGTCCTTGAAGATGAACAGTTTACCTCTCAATTTTCTGAGATGTACTGGCAAGGGGCTGATGGTAGCCGTGTACTCGGTATTCTTTTTGCTAACTGGTACAGTAACGGGAATGAAATTCCAGTGGATAAAGACGAGGCTTTGGCTTTCTGGAAGCAAAAATTAGCAGACGTCCGTGACTATGCATCGACCAACCAATGGTTGATGATGAACGGCTGTGACCACCAGCCTGTTCAGAGAAATCTGAGCGAAGCCATTCGTGTGGCAAACGAACTCTTTCCAGACGTGACCTTTATTCATAGCTCCTTTGACGAATATGTCCAAGCACTGGAAAGTGCCCTTCCTGAACAATTATCAACGGTCACAGGTGAGTTGACTAGCCAGGAAACGGATGGTTGGTACACCCTTGCCAATACCTCTTCTTCACGTGTTTATCTCAAACAAGCCTTCCAAGAAAATAGCAACTTGTTAGAGCAGGTCGTAGAACCATTAACCATTATCACTGGTGGACACAACCACAAGGATCAATTGACCTATGCTTGGAAAGTACTTCTGCAAAATGCACCGCACGATAGTATCTGTGGCTGTAGTATTGACGAAGTTCACCGTGAAATGGAAACTCGTTTTGCAAAGGTTAATCAAGTCGGGAATTTTGTTAAGACTAACCTTCTCAACGAATGGAAGGGTAAATTAGCTACCCAAAATGCGCAAAGCGACCACCTCTTTACCGTTGTCAACACAGCTTTACATGACAAGGTTGATACAGTTAGTGTTGTAGTGGATGTTGTGACTTGTGATTTTAAAGAATTGCATCCGACTGAAGGTTACAAGAAGATGGCAGCCGTGACCTTGCCAGATTACCATGTTGAAGATTTGGATGGCCATGTCCTTGAAGCCAAGATTGAAGATTTGGGAGCAAGTTTTGGCTATACTTGCCTAAGGATAAATTCCGCCAACCATATATTGCACGCCAAGTGCGCGTGACAATCCCAGTTCACCTTGCTCCGCTTTCTTGGGCAAGCTTCCAATTGGTCGAAGGTCAAGTAGATTACCGTGATGGTATTTACCAAAATGGAGTCATTGATACCCCATTCGTAACAGTCAGTGTAGATGAAGGAATCACAGTCTATGACAAGACTACAAACGAAGCTTACGAAGATTTCATCCAATTCGAGGACCGTGGAGATATTGGTAACGAGTACATTTACTTCCAGCCAAAAGGAACTGATCCAATCTATGCTCAATTGAAGGGATACGATGTCCTAGAAAACAATGCTCGATATGCTAAGGTATTGCTCAAACATGACTTGACTATTCCAGTCAGTTCAGATGAAAAATTGGATGCAGAACAAAGAGGTATCATCGAGTTTATGAAACGAGATGCAGGTCGTTCAGAAGAGTTGACAACCATTCCTCTTGAAACAGAAATGACTGTCTTTGTGGACAATCCACAGATTCACTTCAAGACTCGCTTTACCAACACAGCCAAGGATCACCGCATTCGTCTCTTGGTGAAAACTCATAACACTCGTCCAAGCAATGATTCTGAAAGCATCTATGAAGTTGTGACAAGACCAAATAAACCAGCAGCTTCTTGGGAAAATCCTGAAAATCCACAACACCAACAAGCCTTTGTCAGCTTGTATGATGATGTAAAAGGAGTGACCGTATCCAATAAAGGATTGCACGAGTATGAAATTCTTGGAGACGACACCATGGCTGTAACCCTTCTCCGTGCTTCAGGCGAACTCGGTGACTGGGGCTATTTCCCAACACCGGAAGCTCAGTGCTTGCGTGATATCGAAGTTGAATTTGCAGTAGAATGCCACCAAGCAGGGGAACGCTTCTCAGCTTTCCGTCGTGCCAAAGCCTTCCAGGTGCCATTTACAGCTCTTCAAGTTGCAAAACAAGAAGGTAGCGTTGCAGCAACGGGTAGCCTCTTTAACCATCCGGCACTGAACTTGCCACAAGTCTGCCCAACAGCCTTTAAGGTGGCTGAGAATGAAGAAGGTTATGTCCTTCGTTACTACAACATGAGTCAAGAAAATATCCGTGTGTCTGAAAAACAACAAACCATTCTTGACTTGTTGGAACGCCCATACCCAGTCCATTCAGGACTATTGGCACCACAGGAAATTCGTACAGAACTCATTCAAAAAGAAGAAATTTAATTTCAAAAAGAAAACATAAACAGAAAGGAGGAGCGAAAAAGTAAGAACCAACTGCTGATTCGCTCCTTTTTGCAGGTGAAAGCAATGACCATTGCAACAATTGATATTGGTGGGACTGGCATTAAGTTTGCTAGTCTAACCCCTGATGGAAAGATTTTAGATAAAACCAGCACCCCAACTCCAGAAACTCTGGAAGATTTGCTAGCTTGGTTGGACCAACGCTTATCGGAACAAGACTACAGTGGAATCGCTATGAGTGTTCCAGGAGCGGTCAATCAAGAAACAGGAGTGATTGAGGGAATTAGTGCCATTCCTTACATCCATGGTTTTTCTTGGTATGAGGCGCTAGCTCATCACCAGCTACCTGTCCATCTAGAAAATGATGCCAACTGTGTTGGACTTAGTGAACTGCTAGCTCATCCTGAGATTGAAAATGCAGCCTGTGTTGTCATTGGCACAGGGATTGGCGGGGCTATGATTATCAATGGCAAAATTCACCGTGGTCGCCATGGCTTGGGTGGAGAGTTTGGTTACATGACAACTATCGAACCAGCAGAAAAACTCAATAACTGGTCACAACTAGCTTCTACAGGAAACATGGTTCGTTATGTGATTGAAAAATCAGGTCAGTCAGACTGGGATGGCCGTAAGGTTTATCAAGAGGCTGCAGCAGGCAATGCCCTTTGCCAAGAAGCCATTGAGCGCATGAATCGTAACCTAGCTCAAGGATTACTCAATATTCAGTACCTAATCGACCCAGATGTCATTAGCCTAGGTGGCTCTATCAGTCAGAACCCAGATTTTATCAAAGGAGTGCAAAAAGCGGTAGACGCCTTTGTGGAAAGATATGAAGAATATACAATTGCGCCAGTGATCCAAGCTTGCACCTACCAGGCAGATGCCAATCTCTACGGTGCCCTTGTCAACTGGTTACAGGAGGAAAACCAATGGTAAATTTTACCGGAATTAGCAGTAAACAACAGCAAGCTATAGACTTACTTCAAAAGCACATTTCTCTACCAGATGTAGAAGTGGCGGTCACTCAGTCTGACCAAGCTTCTATCTCTATCAAGGGTGAGGGTGGTCACTATCAATTGACCTACCGTAAACCTCATCAACTCTACCGCGCCTTGTCTGTGCTAGCAACAGCTTTAGAAGAAGGTGATAAGGTGGAGATTGAGGAACAAGCGGCTTATGAAGAGTTAGCCTACATGGCTGACTGTTCGCGAAATGCGGTTCTAAATGTTGCATCTGCCAAGCAGATGATTGAAGTCTTGGCTCTGATGGGTTATTCAACCTTTGAGCTCTACATGGAAGATACCTATCAGATTGAAGGGCAACCTTATTTTGGTTATTTCCGCGGGGCTTATTCAGCTGAAGAGTTACAGGAAATCGAAGCCTATGCCCAGCAGTTTGATATGACTTTTGTTCCTTGTATTCAGACCTTAGCCCACTTATCAGCCTTTGTTAAATGGGGTGTCAAAGAAGTCCAGCAACTTCGTGATGTAGAGGACATTCTCCTCATCGGCGAAGAAAAAGTTTACGACCTAATCGACGGTATGTTTGCTACTTTGTCTAAACTACAAACTCGCAAGGTCAATATCGGCATGGACGAAGCTCACTTGGTTGGTTTGGGACGCTATCTCATCTTAAACGGTGTTGTGGACCGTAGCCTCCTCATGTGTCAACATTTGGAGCGCGTGCTGGATATTGCGGACAAGTATGGTTTCCACTGCCAGATGTGGAGCGATATGTTCTTCAAACTCATGTCAGCAGATGGCCAGTACGACCGTGAGGTGGAAATTCCAGAAGAAACTCGTGTTTACCTTGACCGTCTCAAAGACCGTGTGACCTTGGTTTACTGGGATTATTACCAAGATAGCGAAGAAAAATACAACCGTAACTTCGGTAATCACCACAAGATTAGCCAGGATATTGCCTTTGCAGGTGGTGCTTGGAAGTGGATTGGTTTCACACCACACAACCATTTTAGCCGCTTAGTAGCTATTGAAGCCAATAAAGCCTGCCGTGCCAACCAGATTAGGGAAGTCATCGTGACTGGCTGGGCAGATAATGGTGGAGAAACAGCCCAGTTCTCTATTCTGCCAAGCTTACAGATCTGGGCGGAACTCAGCTACCGCAATGATTTAGAACGTTTGTCAGCTCATTTCAAGACCAATACAGGTCTATCCGTTGAGGACTTCATGCAGCTGGATCTAGCCAACCTATTGCCAGACCTACCAGGTAATATACATGGTATCAACCCCAACCGCTATGTATTTTATCAGGATGTTCTCTGCCCAATTCTTGACAAGCACATGACACCTGAACAGGACAAACCTCACTTTGCCCAGGCAGCTGAGATTTTGTCTGACATTAAAGAAAAAGCAGGCATCTATACTTATCTCTTTGAGACCCAGGCTCAGTTGAATGCTATTTTAAGTAGCAAGGTTGATGTGGGACGACGCATTCGTCAAGCCTATCAAGCAGGTGATAAAGAGAGCTTGCAACAAATCGCTAGGGAAGAATTACCAAAATTAAGAAGCCAGATTGAAACCTTCCACAAGCTCTTTAGCCAGCAATGGTTGAAAGAAAACAAGGTCTTTGGCTTGGATACAGTAGACATCCGTATGGGTGGACTCTTGCAACGCATCAAGCGAGCAGAAATCGTATCGAGGCTTATTTGGCTGGTCAAATTGACCGCATCGAAGAATTAGAAGTTGAAATTCTTCCATTTACTGACTTTTACACAGATAAGGACTTCGCAGCAACGACAGCCAACCAGTGGCATACTATTGCGACAGCTTCGACTATTTATACGACCTAGAAATTTATCACAAATAGTTAAACATCTCCTTTTAAATACATGGAGATGTTTTTTGATTTGGAGTTAGGGAAGGAGTATAATGAAAGTATAATACTCTTCTAAAATCAAATTCAAACCACGTCAGCTTCGCCTTGCCGTACTCAAGTACAGCCTGCGGCTCGCTTCCTAGTTTGCTCTTTGATTTTCATTGACTATAAGGATAGTTTGGGGGTCTGACCATGAAAAAGCTACTACTAGTCCTAGGTGCGAGTGTGCTAGTTTTATCTGCTTGTCACAAGGCGACAGAAGATAGCGTAACTAGTCAGTCAATATCAAGGGAGCAACAAACCAAGGAAGTAATCAACTATTTTCATTACCTAGCGGATTCCTATCAAAAGGCTCTTGCACACGAAAAAGAAGCCAAGGATACAAGTGTTCAATCCCCCATGTCTGCCACCGTTGTAGCTATGGAAGAACTCCAGTTATCTAATCCGACTGACCAAGCTTTGATTATGAAGAACTACTCGGATTTTCAGAAGCTAATCCAATACAAGACCGAAAAGTGGCAGGAAGAGTTTGCAAGCTGGGCTTCTTCTATGGGGCAGTCCTATCATAGACTGGAGCATAGAAACTTTGACGAAAAAAATGAACTCATCAAAAAAATAGAAACAACAACTGTTTCTAAGAAAAGAGTCCGATGGAATATTTTCGGGGTGTCCAGTGACAATGCCTATGATTACTTAGTTTTGGATGCCTACTATGACGATCAAGCCAGACATTTCTACCTATTTACACTCAAGGATGGGCAAGCACAGGTCTTGTATGCCGATAAGACACTAGAAACTATCAGTGCTGCGAATTTTGAAGAGACTGAAAACACAGATTTAGCGCAAGGTTTTAAGGAATTTCTATTAAAAACAAGCGTAGCTACAGAGAATGAGCCAGATACAGACTATAGTGCTCTAACAGACAAGATAAAAACAGCCATGGAATCCTATTCAGATAGTAAAGGTGAAAGATTTAAGTCGACTAACCTAGCAACATATGGTCGTTATTATGGACTTGCAGTCCCAGATCAGATGATGCAATTTGGACAAGTGGATGGGGAGAACTATACTTTTAAATGGTTCGACCATATTGCTGGTGTTGGTGAAAAACGGTTTGAAATCTTAGCCTGCTATGTGAATGAAGCAGGGACAGAGGTGATTCTCTTTGGCTACAAGGATGGTCGCCCTACTATTTTACATACTGAGGGGCAACCGGAGATTGAGAAAAACGAAGCAGGTACTATTATAAATGCCCAGGTTCATTTTGTTGATTTTCACCAACCAATATTGGAAGGAGTTTTCAATTAGTAGAGATGGGGAACACCCTGCATGAATCAGAGTGTTTCTCGTGAAACACACTTCTCATATAAAAAAGTTCTCCACATAAAATAATTTGTGGAGTTTTTTCTATAATTTGTAGTTTAAACTGTCCTAAAAATAAGAGTATACTATTTTTGTAAACGTTATCAAAACTAAAAATGTGAGATTATGAAGTTTTAGAAAATAAAAAGGGAGGAAATTATGAACAAGTTTTCAAAAACTTTAAGAGATAATTGGATTTTTCTCTTAATGGTTCTACCAGGAACAATTTGGTTGATTTTATTCTTCTACATTCCAGTTTTTGGGAATGTGGTTGCCTTCAAAGACTACCATATGACTGGTGAAGGATTCGTCCATAGTATTATAAATAGTAGATGGGTCGGACTAGATAACTTTAAATTTTTGTTTAGTTCCAAGGATGCCTTCGTCATCACTCGAAATACGGTCCTTTACAACCTTGGATTTATCTTTATTGGTTTGATCGTGTCAGTTGGTATTGCCATTATCCTTAGTGAACTTCGCTCTAAGCAGATGGTTAAAATCTACCAAACATCTATGTTGTTCCCTTACTTCCTATCTTGGGTTATCATCAGTTTCTTTACAGATGCTTTCCTAAACATCGATAAAGGGCTTATCAACCACACCTTAGAAGCCCTTGGAATGAAGGGTATTAACTTCTACGCTGATGTCAGTATCTGGCCTTACCTTCTCCTTTTCCTAGGTATCTGGAAAGGCTTTGGATATAGTAGTGTGATGTACTACGCAACTATCATGGGTATTGACCCAACTTACTACGAAGCAGCGACAGTGGACGGTGCTAGCAAATGGCAACGTATCCGTAACGTAACCATCCCTCAGTTGACACCACTTGTGACAGTATTGACCATCCTTGCAGTCGGAAACATCTTCCGTGCAGACTTCGGTCTCTTCTACCAAATCCCTCACAACGCTGGTCAGCTCTATAGTGTAACAAACGTATTGGACGTCTATGTCTTTAACGGATTGACTCAGACAGCAGATATCGGTATGGCTTCAGCAGCCGGTCTCTACCAGTCAGTCGTCGGTTTGATTCTCGTTATCCTATCAAACTTACTTGCAAGACGTGTTGATCCTAACTCAGCACTATTCTAGAAAGGAGGAGCATATGGCAAAAAAAAATTCAAAAAGAAAAAATTGATAATGTTGGCATACACTCCTTCAGCAAAAAGGCAGATATCTTCTTTAGTATCATATCTGGTTTGCTGGCCTTCTCTTGTATCTTGCCTTTCATCTTCGTAATCATTATTTCAGTTACAGACGAAAAAAGTATTGTTCAATATGGATATAGTTTCTTCCCTTCCAAGTTTGGTGTAGATGGATTCCAATTCTTGGCTCAGTTTAAAGACAAAATTTTACAAGCGCTCTTTATCTCAGCCTTTGTGACAGTTGTTGGTACATTGACAAATGTATTTATCACAACAACATACGCTTATGCCATCTCACGTTCAACATTTAAGTATCGCAAATTCTTTACAATCTTGCTCTTCTTAGCATGTTGTTCAATGCTGGTTTGGTTCCAGGCTATATCGTGGTAACTCAGCTACTTCACTTGGGTGATACTATTTGGGCCTTGATTGTTCCAATGCTTCTATCACCATTCAACATCATGTTGATGCGGTCTTTCTTCAAGAAAACCATTCCAGAAGCAATCCTCGAATCAGCTCGTATCGATGGTGCTAGCGAGGCGCGGATCTTCTTCCAAATCTGTTTACCACTCTCTCTTCCAGGGATTGCGACTATCACACTTTTGACAGCACTTGGATTCTGGAACGACTGGTTCAATGCCCTTCTTTACATCAAGAGTGACAACTTGTATCCATTGCAATATTTGCTTATGCAAATTCAAAATAACATGGACTACATTGCTAAGTCAGTTGGGATGTCAGGACAACTTGCAGTTGCCCTACCAAAAGAAACAGGGCGTATGGCCATGGTCGTAGTTGCGACTGTTCCAATTGCGATTCTCTATCCATTCTTTCAACGCTACTTTGTAAAAGGTTTAACTATCGGTGGTGTTAAAGAATAAGAGACACTGAGAAACAAGCTTTCTCTACCCTATCTAACTTTTCTTTGTTGAAAAGTAGATCACTAAAATTGTTTTAAATTTAAAAAAATAAAAAAAGGAGTTTTTTTATCATGAAAAAAACTGGAAAAAAATATGCTTTTGCATCTGCTAGCCTTGTAGCTTTAGCTGCTAGCCTCGCTGCTTGTGGAAATCTTAAAGGTAACAACCAAAAAGCTGCTGAGTCAGCTTCAGGTGACAAAACTGTTATCAAAATGTACCAAATCGGTGACAAACCAGATAACTTGGATGAGTTGCTAGAAAATGCAAACAAAATCATCGGAGAAAAAGTTGGTGCTAAATTAGATATCCAATACCTTGGATGGGGTGACTACGGTAAGAAAATGTCAGTTATCACTTCATCAGGTGAAAACTATGATATCGCATTTGCAGATAACTACGTTGTAAACGCTCAAAAAGGTGCTTATGCTGACTTGACAGAATTGTACAAGAAAGAAGGAGCTGAGCTTTACAAAGCGCTTGACCCAGCTTACATCAAAGGTAACACTGTAAACGGTAAGATTTATTCTGTTCCAGTTGCAGCTAACGTTGCATCTTCACAAAACTTTGCTTTCAACGGCCCACTTCTTGAAAAATATGGAATCGATATCTCAGGTGTAACTTCATACGAAACACTTGAACCAGTATTGAAACAAATCAAAGAAAAAGCTCCAGACGTAATGCCATTCGCTGTTGGTAAAAACTTTATCCCATCAGAAAACTTTGACTACCCAGTTGCAAATGGTCTTCCATTCGTTATCGACCTTGAAGGTGACACTACTAAGATCGTAAACCGTTACGAAGTTCCTCGTTTCGTAGAACACTTGAAGACTCTTCACAAATACTATGAAGCAGGATACATTCCAAAAGACGTAGCAACAAGTGAAACTTCATATGACCTTTCTCAAGATACTTGGCTTGTTCGTGAAGAAACAGTAGGACCAGCTGACTACGGTAGCAGCTTGCTTTCTCGTGTTGCTAACAGAGACATCAAAATCAAACCATTTACTAACTTCATCAAGAAAAACCAAACAACTCAAGTTGCAAACTTTGTAATCTCAAACAACTCTAAGAACAAAGAAAAAGCAATGGAAGTGTTGAACCTCTTGAACACTAACCCAGAACTCTTGAACGGACTTGTTTATGGACCAGAAGGCAAGAACTGGGAAAAAGTTGCAGGTAAAGAAAACCGTGTTAAAGTCCTTGATGGATACAAAGGAAACACTCACATGTCAGGATGGAACACTGGTAACAACTGGATCCTTTACATCAACGAAAACGTAACAGATGAACAAATTGCACAATCTAAGAAAGACTTGGAAACTGCAAAAGAATCTCCAGCGCTTGGATTCATCTTCAACACTGACAACGTGAAATCTGAAATCTCAGCTATCACTAACACTATGCAACAATTCGATACAGCTATCAACACTGGTACTGTAGACCCAGAAAAAGCTATTCCAGAATTGATGGAAAAACTTAAATCTGAAGGTGCTTACCAAAAAGTATTGGATGAAATGCAAAAACAATACGACGAATTCTTGAAAAACAAAAAATCTTAAGATAGATTGATTTCGTGTATTCATTCCTAAAAGATGCGATCACTGCCTTGTCTGGAGTTTTCCAGACGGGGTGGTGATTCTTTTTTGGATCATGATAGGTATTTTAGTCAAGACAGGCCATGGATATCTTTTTGTTAAGCTTTCTTCATCGAATATTTAATTAAAACAAGATCTGAAAATGGGTCTTGTTTTTTATTTTTCGGTCAAATAAATTGCATTCGCTTTCTTGGGAGGGTATACTGGTATAGTTGAATGAAAAATTCTGATAATTTAATCTTAGAAAAGAGAAGCAAATGTCAAAAGATATTCGAGTTTTACTTTACTATAAATATGTTCCCATCGAAAACGCGGAACAATTTGCTGCAGACCACTTGGCTTTCTGTAAATCAATCGGCCTCAAAGGTCGTATCCTAGTGGCTGACGAAGGGATCAACGGAACCGTTTCTGGTGACTACGAAACAACGCAAAAATACATGGACTACGTTCACAGCCTTCCAGGTATGGAAGACCTCTGGTTCAAGATTGACGAAGAAAGTGAGCAAGCCTTCAAGAAGATGTTTGTTCGCTACAAAAAGGAAATCGTTCACCTTGGTTTAGAGGATGATAACTTTGATAACGACATCAATCCTCTTGAAACAACAGGTGCTTACTTGTCACCAAAAGAATTTAAAGAAGCCCTCCTGGATGAAGATACAGTGGTCCTTGATACTCGTAATGACTATGAGTACGACCTTGGGCACTTCCGTGGGGCTATCCGTCCTGACATCCGCAACTTCCGTGAATTACCACAATGGGTTCGTGATAACAAGGAAAAATTCATGGATAAACGTGTCGTAGTTTACTGTACAGGTGGAGTCCGCTGTGAGAAATTCTCAGGTTGGATGGTACGTGAAGGCTACAAAGATGTCGGTCAATTGCATGGAGGAATTGCGACTTACGGGAAAGATCCAGAAGTTCAAGGGGAACTTTGGGATGGAAAAATGTACGTTTTTGACGAACGTATTGCAGTCGATGTCAACCATGTCGATCCAAGTGTTGTAGGGAAAGACTGGTTTGATGGAACACCATGTGAACGCTATGTCAACTGTGGAAATCCATTCTGTAACCGCCGCATCTTGGCATCAGAAGACAACGAAGATAAATACCTTCGTGGCTGCTCACACGAATGTCGTGTTCACCCACGCAATCGTTATGTTTTAGAACATGAATTGACACAAGATCAAGTCATCGAGCGTTTAGCAGCAATTGGCGAGAGTTTAGACCATTCTGAAGTTGTATAATAAACATTAACAGTCCTAAAGGGCTGTTTTTCTATGCTTTTGACTAAAAATCTTAAATTTGTTTCTGCATCTTTCAGGAAAATGGTATATACTATATGTAAACGATTTCAAAGGAGACCATTATGGTGAAGACATTTTTTATCCCAAATAAACAAAGTATTTTAGGACAACAGGAGATTCTTACAGCTAAATCAATTTTAGGCTTAGTAGAAGGCCTAGAGTCGCATAGTTACGATTCTGTTTACCTCCGTCAACCTCTCAATCGCCTTGAGTATATCGAGTGTGCTGTTGTGGGAAAATCTCAGTTTCTCTTTAAAGTTCGCTACCTTGACTCTCAAAACGGCTATCAAGTAATTATTCCTGACTTGATTACAAGAGCTGACTGGGAGATAGTAGAAGAGCTCTTGCGGACTTTGTCTAGCAAGGTTGGTGAAGCAGTTGAAGGCTTGGCAGACTTTGATTTGGAAAACTATTTCCAAGAAACGGTTAAGAACTATCTAGCTGATAAGGCTGCTCGTTTAGGTTTCTGTCAGGGTATTCTATCAACTATTTACTTTGATAAGAAGGATTTGGAAAGTTTCTTGGAAGAAGATGGCTTGGCACGTTTTGAAGAGTTGGTCAAGAAAGTTCAAGGGTCTGATGCCTATCCTTCCAGTGCTAAATTCTATCCAGATGGTGAAGGTAAGGTTCATGGGGTCTATCACCTAGCTCAGGGAGTAAAAACCATTTTGCCAAAAGAACCGGTGATTCCTGCTCCTTACGTTGAGCAATTGGTAGGCAAGGAACTTGTTTGGGAGATTGATTTGGTAAAAATCTCTGGGGATGGCTCAAAACCAGAAGACTATGAAGCGATAGCTAGAATGGATTACCAAGCGTTTTTAGGAGCTTTGCCCAAAGAACTTTATCAGGACTTAGATGCTAACCAAGTAGAAGTAGGCCCTGTTTCAGGGGAAGATTTTGAGAACTTAGTAAAAGGTAACTAGAGGCATAAATAAAAGATATTGGTTTTAAATAATGTGAAAAGGCAGATCGTTTGATCTGCTTTTTGTGTACACAAAAAAATCCTGTCAAGAGTGACAGGATTTTATCTTACATAAAAGCAAGGATTCGAAGATAGTCAAAAACAAGAGCCATTTCTGCTAGAAAGAAGAGAAATAGAACACCACCGTTGACTAGGAAAGCTAAGAGAAGGCGATAGAAGGGATCGGTTTGACTATCCTTGCTAGGTCTTGAGATGATGTAGAGATTGGCCAAGAGAGTCAGACCAATGCTAATGAGGCAAAGCAATACTGCAAATCGTAGACCATTAAAAAGAGCGAAGAAACTAGCAATACCTGTCAAGAGAACTGGGATAGCCAAGAGTCTGCTATGTGCTTGAAAGGCTTTTTCTAATGTCCAATCACTGTCCTGGTCGACAAACGTTTGACTACAAATCCACCCATGAGAATTGAAAAGAAGAAGAGACTTGTCGCTACTAGGATGGAGAAGACCGAGAAGAGATTGAGAGACGGGAATTGTTCCATGAAGTGAGCATCGATGCTTGCCATACGACCATAGTAGCCTTGTTTGGCGTGATAAACTATAAAGAGAAAACTTGTAGCAGAAAAGATAGTTAGGAGCGTAAAGGCGTTATAACTATGTTTTTTATCTGAACCAATGCTTGCTGTTGGCTCTTTGAGAGCACCTTGTAACCAGACCCAAAAATCAGCCAATTCTTCTTTGAAGATTGTAGTTTTTGTAGGGACAGGATCTGGGACAAATGGACTTTCCAAAGATTTGCTAGGCTGAGGTGCTTCCTTAACTGGTTTTTCTGCTTGGTCTGTCTTTGTTGCCAGATCTTCTTGTTCTTCAGTCTCTACAGGTTCTTCTGACTTGTCTGTATTTGCAACGATTTCTTCGTGTTCGTCACTCTCTACTTTCTCTAGGTCAGCTTCTTGTTCTTCAGGATTGGCTTGAAGGCTTTCTTCAACCACTGGCAACTCTTCTTTTTCTTTTAACTCTTCTTGGGGAATGACTGGGTCAGATGGGTTATCTTTTTTCTCATTGTTGGCTGTTTTCTCGAAATCAGCACTTTCGAACCATTCTTGAGTCATGATGAGACCTCCTTTTTGATTAGTAACTTTTTATTCATGATGTCTATAAGAAGGCGAGCGAACATCCTCTTTTGGTAGATTGATGTCTTGACCAGCTTTTGCGACAAGTAAATCTTGTGTATCTTTTTTCTCTGATTTGTAAGGATTAGAGAACTCTTCATCTTCCTTGTTTTCCTCGTTTGGATTATATCCTTCCCGACTACGATGATAGATGGAACCATGGTCAGAAGAAAGTTCTACATTAATTCTCTCAAGTTCTTTTTTAGCTAGTTTGATGACCATATCTTTTTTTGACTCTAGCTCCACCTTACCATGTACTTGAATATCCTCAGCAGAGATATGTTCATGGTCTGCTTGGATGCGGCTATCTGTTAGACTGGTTTCAAATACATTGACAATTCCAGTTGTGATCAGTTGGCTATTTTTAATCTCGCTATCAGTGATACGAAGAAGATAGCCATTTGACAGAATCTTGGCATTGCTGAGTTTTGCATTGGCAATTGAAAGGATACGATGGTTTACCTGAACTGTTAGATTTTTTAAGTCTTTTCCTCTTGGTAATGAGAGAACAACTTCATCATTGCGGCTAGAAATTCCGCTTGCGATAAAGAGGATACCTTGGATACTAGAACCTACAGAAGGACGTGTAGTTGACTTGGTGTCAGAAATCTCAAGAGTTTTTTCTTTGGTAGAATGTTGAAGATTTTCTTTTTCAGAGATAGTTGGATGATACTGGATGTGAATCTTATCATCGTTTGACTCCGTAATGACGAGCGAATGTTGTGTTAGTGAGATGTTAAGATTTTCGATATCTTGATCGAAAACGAGTTCGTCCATTCGGCTTTCAAAGACTGGATTTTGAGACATTGCAAGGAGGCTTCTGACACCATCGGTTTGGATGCCGATGATGATCATGGCAAAACCGATGATACTAGTAACAACACCAAAGATAAGAAATCCTTTTGTTAATTTACGCATGACTTTCACCTCTCTTTCCTCTATTAAGAATCCACTGAATAAGTCGAAGGATTAGTATTCCAAAGAAACGGGTCACATAGGACGTTGCCAGCAAGACTAGGGATGAAGCTCCGATTGCCAGTAAACCTCCACCAAAAATCAGCATAAAAGCAGATGTCGATTCAGCCAGAACGTAGAAGCTTTCAAATAGGAGAACGCCTCCTAGGATTAGTCCAGCTGCTGATACAGCAAAGAAGGCTAAAAGTACACTAACCGCAGCGATAAAAATCCCGATGATAGCCATGAGGATGCCGATACCGACTGGAATCCCAATAGGTGCAGCCAGAAGTGCGAGGATTGCGATTTGTAAAACTTGTCGGTTGTTCTTATTGGAATTTTCTTCGTTGATTTTTTTATCAAGAAGTGTAGTCAGGATGTCATGGGCAGCCTCTTTTGGACTACCGAGGCTAGCCATTAGCTCCTCTTCACCTTCTGGACCAGCATCATCAAAGAGTTCTTTGAAGTAGTCCATGGCTTCGATGCGATCAGATTGAGGAAGCTTCATCAGATAGGCTTCAAGCTGATTCAAATATTCAGTTCTTGTCATGGCGAACGCTCCCTTCTATGATGCCGTTGATAGTGTCAGTGTAGAGTGTCCACTCTTCTCTGAGTACAAATAGTTGCTCCTCCCCAATCTCTGTCAAGGAGTAGTACTTCCGCATCCGACCTTGGTATTCGCGAGAGTATGTAGTCAGATAGCGGTTGGTATCCAGTTTTTTCAAGATGGGGTAGAGGGTAGATTCCTTGATTTGGCAATGAGTTTAATGGTTTGGCTAATTTCATAACCATAGGAATCCCCTTGTTCTAGAATGGCCAAGATGAGAAATTCAATCAAAGCCGCTGATGTCGGAAAATACATGGGGCACCTCCTTTTTAGTATATAAAAATTTTATATATAATTATTCTACACATACATCATACATCTAAATGGAAACGCTGTCAAGTAATATGTATAAAATTTTTACATATAAAAAATCTTCTAGTGAAAACTAGAAGATTAGAGGATTTTATCCGCTCGATCCACCATAAAGAGGGCAGATTGTCATGATGATATCAATAACTAGAAGAGCCAATACAGCTGGGATCCAGGAATGGAACATGTCAAAGCTGTAACCAAAGAGAGTTGGACCGACAGCTGCCAAAATGTAGCCGCCGGTCTGGGCAAGTCCAGACAATTGGGCTGTCTTTTCAGGCGAGCTTGTTTTGATGGAGAAGCAAACCATGAGATAAGGGAAAAGGAGCGCTACAGGCAGTACCAATCAAGAGATGTGCCACTAACCAGTAAAGGAAACTCTTGCTCGGGTATAAGAGCATGGCAATTCCAAGCAATCCAGCGATAGAGATGACTGTCAGCATGATTTGACGGTGACGATTGGACAAACGAGTTGTTAAACTTGGAATGGTCATCGAGAAGGGGATGCTAATCAGTGAAAAGATAGAAGCCAGAAGGCCAGCGTCTGTATGAGATAGTCCTGCACTGATGGCCATGGTAGGTAACCAGGTCATACTGGTATAGAAGAGTAAGGACTGAAGTCCACCGAATACAATAATAGCCCAAACTTCCTTATTTTTTAAGATATTCTCTTTCTTTTGTTTTTTCTCACTTCCTTTTAGAAAATGATTGTGACGATGATTGGGGAACCAGACAACTAAAGTTAGTAGAGCAGACCAAAGGATAAAGCAGAGAATCAAGCCTTTCCAAGATGCTTGCCTGAGTAATGGGGTACAGAGAGATAGGAAGCAAGAGCTGTTGTAATCCCCATAGAGGTCACATAGATGGTTGTCAGAAAGCCAATTTTTTGTGGGTGATTGGCCTGAATGGCGCTAGGAAGGAGCACGTTAAAAATCGCAATACTTGCTCCGATGAGTAAAGTACCTAGATAGAGTAGAGGAAGATTAAAGATACGAATCACTGAACCGATGGTCAATACGATAAGACTATAGGTGAAAAGATGCTCAAGTCCAATTTTTTGAGCTAAGCGGCTTGCAAAAGAGGAGAAGAGGGCAAACATCAAGAGAGGAAGACTCGTCAAAACCCCAAGTGAGCTGACCTCAACTCCTAAACCTTGGGAGATATCTCCTAAAATAGTTGGTAAGGCAGTAAAAGGAGTTCTTAAGACTGCTCCAATTAAGATGATTCCTAGAATAAAAAAGAGTGATCGTTTTTTCATGTGAACCTCAACAAACTGATTTTGATAACAGCTTATTTTAAGGCTTTTTCCTATAGATGTCAAGTTGACCTGACGTGATTCGCTACTGTAGCTCGATAGAAATCATAGAAAAAAAGGACAATATATTTACTAGTTTTTTTCTTGTATTCAAATAAAAATAGGAAAGTCTGGGAATTTGTGATAAAATAGTGAAAGAAAATCTATACATTGGAGAACTACTGTGTCTGAAAATCGTAAATTTAGCGTCCTGATGTCAGTCTATGTTAAAGAAAATCCAGTCTTTCTAGAAGAGGCGGTAGAGAGTATCATACATCAAACGCTCAAACCTAGCGAAGTGGTCATCGTCGAAGATGGTCCGCTGACACCTGAACTGTATCAAGTTTTGGAGAAATTGGAAGCACAGTCAAGTATTCCAATCAAACGTTGCCCACTTGAGCAAAATCGCGGCTTAGGTTTAGCGCTTCAGTACGGTGTCTTACAGTGCCAATATGACGTCATTGCTCGTATGGATACAGATGATATTGCTGTTGAAGACCGTTTCGAACAACAGTTCGAATTGATGGAAAAAGAAAACTTGGACCTGCTAGGTGGTCATATCGCAGAGTTTATCGACCAACCTGACGAGATTGTGTCTTACCGTCGTGTACCGACTAAGCATGAGGATATCATTGCCTACCAACGTATGAGAAGTGCCTTTAATCATATGACTGTTATGTTCAAAAAAGAAATGGTTCTCAAAGCTGGTAACTACGAGGATGGCCTTTATATGGAAGATGATCTTCTCTGGCTCAATATGATTAGTGCAGGAGCTCGAACTGGAAATGTGGATCAAATTCTATGTAAGGTGCGCGTGGGAGCAGGGATGTTTGAACGCCGTGGAGGTCTTCGCTATCTTAAACTCTATCGCCAAGCACGAAAGAGAATGCACACTCGTGGACAGATTTCTTATGGTGAATATCTGAAAAGTGTTTTAATCCAAGTTGTCGTTGCCCTATGTCCAGGATTTGTGCGACAGTTTATATTTTTGAAACTTCTAAGAAAAAGCAAGTAATGTCTAGCTGATAGGATTTTAAAACTATATCTTATCACTGCTAGAAAATGTGATTCTGTGTAGGAGGATACCATTCACATGAATAAAAAAATAACAGATTACGTAATTGATCTGGTTGAAGTATTAAATAAACAACAGAAACAAATATTTTGGGGATTTTTTGATATTGCCAGTATGGTCTTATCAATTATTGTTTCCTATATTCTATTTTATGGCTTGATTAATCCAGCCCCAGTAGACTATGTCATTTACACAGGTTTGACCTTCCTTTTCTACCAACTGATGATTGGATTCTGGGGGCTTAATGCAAGTATTAGTCGATATAGCAAAATAACAGATTTCATGAAGATTTTCTTCGGAGTAACTATCAGTAGTATCTTATCTTATGTGATCTGTTATGCTTTCTTGCCACTCTTTTCTATCCGCTTTATCGTACTCTTTATCCTATTAACTACCTTCTTGATTCTACTTCCTCGTATCACTTGGCAGTTGATTTACTCAAGACGTAAAAAGGGAAATGGAGCTGGAGAACACCGTCGTACCTTCTTGATTGGTGCTGGTGATGGTGGCGCGCTCTTTATGAACAGCTATCAACATCCTACTAGTGACCTTGAACTAGTTGGGATTTTGGATAATGATGAAAAGAAAAAAGGACAAAAGCTTGGGAAAATCCCAGTCTTGGGTTCTTATGATGATCTACCAGAATTGGCTAAACGCTACAGAGTTGAAAAAGTTATCGTTGCGATTCCGTCTCTAGATCCATCTGAATATGAACGAATCCTGCAAATGTGTAACGGTATCGGTGTCAAATGCTTCAAAATGCCGATGATTGAGTCAGTTGTGCAAGGTATCCAGCCTCAAGCAGGCGGTTTCCAGAAATTGATATCACGGACTTGTTGGGACGTAAAGAGATTCAGCTTGATGAATCACGTCTGGGTTCTGAAATCACTGGCAAAACAATCTTGGTGACTGGAGCTGGAGGTTCGATTGGTTCAGAAATCTGCCGTCAAGTTAGTCGATTCAATCCTGAACGTGTCATTTTGCTCGGTCATGGAGAAAACTCTATTTATCTGATTTACCATGAATTGATTCGCAAGTTCCAGGAAATTGATTTTGTTCCTGTCATTGCTGATATTCAAGATTACGATCGTTTGCTTCAAGTTTTTGAACAGTACGAACCAGCGATTGTTTACCATGCTGCAGCCCATAAACATGTTCCGATGATGGAGCGTAATCCAAAAGAAGCCTTCAAGAATAATATCCTTGGAACTTATAATGTTGCTAAGGCAGTTGACACCGCACGAGTTCCAAAAATGGTCATGATTTCGACAGATAAGGCCGTTAATCCACCAAACGTAATGGGAGCAACTAAACGTGTGGCTGAGTTAATTGTTACAGGATTTAATCAACGTAGCCAATCTACCTACTGTGCGGTTCGTTTCGGTAACGTACTCGGTAGCCGTGGTAGTGTGATTCCTGTTTTTGAACGTCAGATTGCTGAAGGTGGGCCTGTAACGGTGACAGACTTCCGAATGACTCGTTACTTTATGACCATTCCAGAAGCTAGTCGCTTTGGTGATTCATGCGGGCGCTTATGCAAAGGATGGAGAAGTCTTTATCCTTGATATGGGCAAACCAGTACGCATTTACGATTTGGCTAAGAAAATGGTTCTACTCAGTGGCCATACTGAAAATGAAATTCCAATCGTAGAAGTAGGTATTCGCCCAGGGTGAAAAAAACTATACGAAGAGTTGCTTGTATCAACTGAACTAGTTGACAATCAAGTAATGGACAAAAATCTTTGTTGGTAAAGTAAATGTAATGCCTCTTGAGATGATCAATCAGAAGATTGAAGAGTTCCGTACCTTGCAAGGTTCTGAATTGAAGAGAGCAATCATAGCTTTTGCTAATGAAACAACACATGCTGACTAAAAATAGATGAGATATTATCTGCAACTTCTGTTTATGAGAAAGAGCAGATAGTATCTTTTTTTCTAGATTTCGAGAGACTTTCAGAGTTTTTTGAACAAACTTGTTATTATTGAACAGATATGATAAACTATAGTAAATAAAAAAATTAGGGAGTATCATTATGATTAACGCAATTAAAAATTTCTTTAAAGGTTATGTAGATTTTTCAGGACGTTCAACTCGCGCAGATTACTGGTGGATTTGGTTGGCAAACATCATCCTTTCTATTCCTTTCTACATGGCATACGGTGCTGCAATGGCAAATCCAGATAGTGAAGCTGCTATTATGACTTTGGGCTTAATCGGATTTGTCTATTTCATTTTTGGACTAGCAGTTTTCTTGCCTGGACTAGCATTGACAGTTCGTCGTCTACGTGACGCTGGTTTTCATTGGGCGCTCATCTTCGTTGGATTTGTTCCATTTGTTGGAAGTATCGCTCTTTTGGTACTCCTAGCTATGCCGACAAAGGAAACACTATAAGATTAACTATCTGAAGAATGCTACAAGGACGAAGAAGTTTCAGTCTTGTCGAATAATTTGCTAACACTCCCAGGTCTTTTACTAGATTTGGGAGTGTTCTATAACTGTACAGTATAGTATCTACTGATAAAATAAAAGTTGGGAGTATCATATGATTAACGCGTATAAGAATTTTTTTAAGAATTTTGCAGAGTTCACTGGGCGTTCGACGCGTCCAGATTACTGGTGGGTTTGGTTAGGAAACCTCATCCTTTCTATTCCTTTCTGGATTATCTATTTCTACACTGTATTTCTTAGTACCGTGATGGATTCAGTGAGCGATTCAGCCAGCGAAGCTACTTTCATGGTTTTTGGTTTAGTTGCCATTATTTATGCAATTTTCTACCTAGCAATCTTAGTACCGACTTTAGCTTTATCAGTTCGCCGTTTGCGTGATGCCGGATTCCACTGGGCCTTTATCTTCCTTCGCTTTGCTCCAATGGGAGGGATAGCTCTTTTGATTCTTTTCGCTATGCCGACAAAAGAAACTGAAGGGGTAAACTATAGTGAATCTCAAGCAGTCAAAAATGAAGAAGCCATCGAAGATACACCGTTCGAAGAATCAGATAAGAACTAAGAGATTCTTGTTTTACGGTTGAATCTGTTTTGGACTTCTTGTATTTTATTATCAACAAGTTAAAAAAGCACTCCAATTTAATTGGAGTGCTTTTGTTTAAATCTTCTATTGTAGTTGATGTAAAATGTCTGCTGGTTGATGTGCAACCCAGTCAGGTTGATAGGTCATGAGGTCCTTCTCGTCACCAAATCCCCAAGTAACCGCTAGTTTTTTAATGCCAGTTTCTTGGGCACCAATCATATCAAATTTTGTATCTCCGATAAGGACCACTTTTTCTGGGTCCAATTTATGAGTTGCCAAAGCTTGACGAATGACATCTGCCTTATGCACTGCTTGAGGACTTGAACCATAGATGCCGTCAAAGAAATGATCGATTTCAAAATTAGCTGTCATATGGACTGCTGTCGGAGTATTTTTTGTTGTCGTGATATAGAGAGGATATTGTTGAGATAGTTCAGTGAGTAGTTCCTTGATTTGTGGAAAGAGCTGAGCTTCGTAGACTCCTTTTTCCTTATAGTAGGAACGATAAAGCTGGATAGCTGACTCAATCTGCTCAGTTGGTAAGCAACTAGCGAAACTAGTTTCCAATGGAGGTCCCATAAAACCACGTATCGTTTTTGCGTCTGGACTAGGGACTCCCAGTTGTTCAAAAGTATAGGTGAAGCCATTGTGAATACCGATAGAGCTGTCCACAAGGGTTCCATCTAAGTCGAAAAAGATGGCTGATAAGGATGACATTGATTCTCCTAGTAATCTTGAAATTATTCGCCGAAGATTTCTTTTTGAAGGCGACGGCCTGTCGGTGTGGCTGCGAGACCACCTTCGGCAGTTTCACGAAAGGCAGTTGGGAGACTAGAGCCCACTTGGTACATGGCATCAATGACTTCGTCAACTGGGATTTTTGATTTAATACCAGCTAAAGCCATATCAGCTGCGATGAAGGCGAAGCTTGCTCCCATGGCATTACGCTTAACACATGGGACTTCAACCAAACCTGCAACTGGATCGCAGATAAGACCGAGCATATTTTTGATAACGAAGGCAATAGCCTGGCTCGCTTGGTAAGGAGTTCCACCTGCAGCTAGAGTTAGGGCAGCAGCGCTCATGGCAGAGGCAGATCCAACTTCGGCTTGACAGCCTCCTTCAGCTCCCGAGATAGAAGCGTTATTAGCAATGATGAGCCCAAAAGCACCAGCAGCAAAGAGAAAATCTAGTTGTTGTTCATGCGTTAAATCTAACTTTTGAATAGCAGATGTGAGAACTGCGGGAAGACATCCTGCGCTACCTGCGGTTGGTGTCGCACACACAAGGCCCATCTTGGCATTGTGCTCATTAACGGCAATGGCGTTACGGGCGGCAGACAAGACAGTGAAGTCTGATAAGGTCTTTCCTTTTTTTGATGTAGTGGTCGAGCTTAGCTGCATCACCACCTGTCAAACCGCTACGAGATTTCTTTCTCGCTGAGACCAAGCTCGACGGAAGCTTTCATGACTTCAAGGTTACGTTCCATGAGGAGGAGAACTTCTTCTCGCTCACGACCAGTTAGCTCATACTCAGTCGTAATCATGAGCTCAGCAACATTTCCTTGAAAAGTCAAGTTCAGCTTGTTCGACTAATTCTTTGATAGAGTAAAACATATTTTCTCCTATTGAAAGAAATTGACATTGTGCAAATGAGGAATTTTACCGAATTTCTTCGATAGATTCTTCACAGTTGCGACTATCAACTTCAATAATCATGATGGCTTTCTCGCCAGCCTTTTTTTCTCGAGTTACATTCATTTTGGGCGATGTTGATGCCAAAGCGAGAAAGAGCTTCTGTCACATGAGCAATCATACCCTGGAACATCCTGATGGACGATGATGATGGTAGGGAGTGTTCATGTTGAGAGATACGGCAAAACCATTTAATTCTGTCACCTGGATATTTCCACCGCCGATTGAAATTCCTGTTACGCTGATAGTCTTACGATCGTTCTTAACAGTGATTTTCGTAGTATTTGGGTGGGGAGCATTACTGTCCTTTTGGATGGTCCACACGATTTTAATGCCACGCTTGTGGGCAATTTCTAAACTATTTGGAATTTCAGGATCATCCGTATCCATTCCCAAAATACCAGCTACAAGGGCAAGGTCTGTCCCGTGTCCACGATAGGTTTTTTTGCAAAAAGAGTTAAAAAAAGCTGGAATTCAACCTCAGTTGGAGTATCATCAAAGATAGATGAAACGATTTTTACCGATACGAACAGCTCCTGCCGTGTGACTACTAGATGGCCCAATCATGACTGGTCCAATGATATCAAAGACAGATTGAAAAACGAAGTGATTGCATCTGTTTCCCTTAAAAAGATTCTTACTTCTATTATAGCAAAGATTAGATGTAAGTGCTTAATTACTTTCTGAAATATAAAAAAGATTAAAAAGCTTTTAATAACAAGGGTTTTGTAACAAAAAAAGTGGCTTTTTTTTAAGTAAATAAATCACAGTTTTGTAACATTTCTACACAAATTCGTTAACAAATAGTAACATTAGAAAGGTATCATGGTAGTATAAGAAAAAAAGGAGAACTTTTTTAAATGAAATTAAACATTAAGACTAAACTTGCAGGATTTGCAGTTGTACTTGCTTTCCTTGCACCATCACTTACTTTTGCACAAGAAACAAAAACTTATACAGTTAAACCTGGAGATACTCTTTCAGAAATTGCTGAGACATACAACACAACAGTTGAAAAATTAGCTAAATTGAACAACATTAAAAATGTTGACCTTATCTTTATTGACCAAGTATTGGTTATCGATGGAGAAGCTCCAGTAGTAGCGCAACACTGCAACGACAAAAGCTCCTGCAGCAGTCTGCAAAGACTGAAGCTCCAGCAGTTGCTGAAACACTAGCTCAACGACTGCAGAAGAAACTCACAGTAGAAGAAACTTACAGCTCCCCAGCTGCAGCAGCAGAGAGCTACTCAGCTCCAGCTGCAACTGTAAGCGGATCTGAAGCAGAAGCGAAAGAATGGATCGCTCAAAAAGAATCAGGCGGTAGCTACACAGCTACAAACGGACGTTACATCGGACGTTACCAATTGACAGATTCTTACTTGAACGGTGACTACTCAGCTGAAAACCAAGAACGTGTAGCAGATGCTTATGTTGCAGGACGTTACGGTTCATGGACAGCTGCTAAGAACTTCTGGCTTAACAACGGTTGGT